>ERZ1292625.118-Hain-H41-01um-R1-118-length-128893-cov-21_pt1 | contig 128893 bp, 142 predicted proteins | sample MGYA00564400_ERZ1292625 | MGnify/ENA primary metagenome ERZ1292625 (study PRJEB36523, sample SAMEA6512639) | groundwater metagenome | collected 2019-01-08 | study: AquaDiva: Metagenomics assemblies of 32 groundwater samples | reverse complement strand
GTGCCCATGGTGTAACGGTTAACACGGAGGTTTGTGGAACCTTCGATTCGGGTTCAATTCCCGATGGGCACCCATAAAGTAAAAACACTAAAGCCCCAGTATTTTATTTTCCCTCTAGTTCTTGATCTATGTGATCAAGCTTTTTTTCTATTCTACTTACTGCACTTTGTAGATTTTTGATTTGTGCTTCTTCTGTCTGTATCTCTATCTCTTCTTTTTCTGCTAATTTCTTCTCTCCCGCAAGGCCTGAAAGTATCAATCTACTACCTATGAATTCATACACAAACACGCCCGTGATAAGTAAAATACCTGCTCCTGCAATGAGCGATATAACAGCACCCATGTTTACATTGTCTGCTATGTGCCATACACCTCGCCAAAATAACACAAGTCCTATGCCACCTATAAGTGCATATAAAATAGGGTAGTGGCTGAGCCTCCCCCTCACTTTGTCTTCTAATTTATCAAAAAAGTTTAAAATTTTATTTATTATTTTCATTAAGTATATTTTACACTAACATTAATAAATTAAAAAGTTATGCTAGGATGAGGAAATGATCTCAAAGAGCATACAAGATACAGAAAATATAGCTAAATCTTTTTTAGATAAAGTTTTGAAAAATAAAAAGCCTAGAGAAGGTGCTCTGGTTATATGCCTTTCAGGTGAGCTTGGAGCAGGGAAGACTGCTTTTACTAAAATAGTTAGTAAGGTTTTAGGAATTAAGCATAAAGTAAATAGCCCTACTTTTGTTGTCATGAAAAAGTACTCCATAGGCAAGACCTATGGAGTGAAGTTCTTATTGCATTTCGATGCTTATCGACTAAATAATGGCGCAGAGCTTTTGTCTTTGGGATGGGAGGAAATGATTAAAGATAAAAATAATTTAATTATTATAGAGTGGCCAGAAAATGTAAAAGATATTATTCCTCATGATGCTTTGTATATAAATATCTTAAGTGATGAGAATGGAGTAAGAAATTTTGAATTTAAATAAATTTATACAACAAGATATGGAAATATGGAACAATATAAATTTAATTAAAGTGTTACAAGACGGAGGTGTTGCAGTCATGCCCACTGATACTATTTACGGCATAGTAGGGCAGGCACTCAAGAAGAATGCTGTCGAGCGTATTTATGCTGTACGAAAGAGAAATCCAAATAAGCCTTGTATTATTTTGATCAGTGACGTAGAAGAGCTTAAAAAATTCTCAATAGACCTAACGACTGAACAAGAGGATATATTAAAATCAAAGTGGGATGCAACTCAGGCAAATTTTAGATCCACAAGCATTATTTTAGATTGCATGGATGAGGAATTTGAATATTTTCATAGAGGCACAAACACGCTTGCATTTAGGCTGCCTGTACAAGTAGAGCTGCGAGAATTAATTTTACAAACTGGGCCGCTCATAGCTCCTTCAGCAAATACAGAGGGGGGTACTCCTAGTGTAAATATTGAGGATGCAAAAAAATATTTTGGAGATAGTGTGGACTTATATATAGACGGGGGAGAGATAAAGAGTAAGGCATCCAGAGTCATAAGATTAAACAAAGACGGGACTATAAATACACTGAGAGAGTAAATGGAAACTAATGAGCCCGGCAGCCTATAGGCTGCCGGGCTAGCATTTTCTTTATTTCCTATTCGTTGTATAATTTATACATGTCACACAACCACACTTCATTTCTCGAATCATTGTTTAGTGAGAGTGAGGAATTTCATAAAAAAATATTTTACAGCATGAAAGCTCGGGCTAATGCAAAGAGAACCATGCTCGAGAAAGTAGCTGACTACATGACGTCACTTTTTGGTAGCAACACATTTTTGTTATTAAATATTTTTTTGTTCACAACATGGATACTTATCAATACTAATAAAATACCAAGCATTGCCTCTTTCGACCCCTTTCCTTTTAGTCTTTTGACGACCATCCTCTCTATAGAGGCTATTATTCTTGCAATATTTGTCTTGATATCTCAGAATCGTAGTTCTAGGGTGGCTGACTTGCGCGAAGAGACACATTTACAACTCAATCTCATTTCAGAGAGAGAAATTACAAAAATTATGAAAATGCTCGATATGCTTCTCGAAAAGCAGGGGATAGATTTATCTGCGGATCCTGAACTTAAGAAAATGCTACGACCTGTCTCTGAAGAAGAAATAGAAAAGAAGCTCGAAAAGGAGATTTTGTAATTTTTATCTATAATAAATTAGCTCTAATTGTCTTATTGGAGTCAAGGGCTTTTTGGTGTATAATTAGGGTATTAGTAGTTTAAGTATATATTATATGGATAATTTAATGAAAGATAAATCAAATTTGATGAAGATGGGGGGAGTTTTAGCTATTTTAGTTTGTATTTACGTGGTAGCTCTTATTATTACTGAAGTAAAAAGCTATAGATTTATAGGAGGAGGAGCTCCTGCGACTAACGTCATTGCTTTTGAAGGAAAGGGTGAGGTTTCTGCAAAGCCTGACATAGCGACTCTAAGCTTTGCTATTAGAGAAAACCAAAAAGAATTAAATGTTGCACAAGACAAAGTAACAGCAAAAGAGGCTGCTGTTTTAGAATCCTTAGATAAAAGTGGTATAGAAAAGAAGGATATCAAGACTGAGAGTTACAACTCTTATCCTAAATACGAGTCCGTAGTACCTTGTTACTACGGAGCTTGTCCACAAAGAGAACAAAAGATTATAGGATATGAAGTATCAGAATACATCACAGTGAAAGTACGTGACCTTACCAAAGCAGGTGACGTGGTAAAAGGCATAGGTGCACTAGGCGTATCTGAGATAAGTGGCCCAAGCTTTTCTGTCGAAAATGAAGATGAGACAAAGGCTGAGGCTCGTAAAATAGCTATCGAAGATGCGAAAGAAAAAGCAGAGACTTTAGCAAAAGATCTAGGAGTACGTCTTGTCCGCATTGTAAACTTCTCTGAGAATGGAAATTACCCTTCATTCTACGCAAGTAAGGCTGGAAACCAAGTAGAAGACGCTGTCTCTGTACAGGCTAGCCCAAGTCCAGAGCTTCCAACGGGTGAAAACAAGATCATATCTAACGTAACAATTACATACGAAATACGTTAAATATTTGACTATTTACTATAAAAAGAGTAATATTAAAAGAGCCCTGAGAGGGGCTTTTTTAAGAGGTTTTAAAAATTTATGTCAAAAATCACAGAATATTTCAAAGAAACAAGAATAGAACTAAAGCACGTGATCTGGCCTTCTAGGAATCAGACTATCTTTTATACTGTCATTGTCATAGTGTTGTCTGTATTGCTAGGTTATTACCTCGGTGTATTTGATTACATTTTCAGTAGAGGACTAGAGAAATTACTAGCTCTTTAGTATTCAAGTTTATATTAAAATTATATGTCCAAACAAGAAGTACAAGGAGCTAGAAATTGGTACGCGATACATACATACGCTGGGTATGAGAATGTTGTGCTTCGTAATTTACGCCAGCGCATAGACTCTCTTGGTATGCAGGACAAGATTTTTAATGTTATCGTTCCTATTGAGAAGAAGATAAAAATAAAAGCAGGTAAAAGAGCAGAAGTTGAAGAAAAGATTTATCCCGGATACGTGCTTGTAGATATGATAGTGACTGATGACTCATGGTACGTAGTTCGCAACACTCCTCGTGTGACTGGATTCGTAGGTGCGGGAGTAAACCCTGTGCCACTTAGACAAGACGAAGTAGACTTCTTGTTCAAGAAAATGGATGCAGGTACCGCAAAGCACAACATAGACATGACAATAGGCGAGAGCATCCTCATCACTGATGGACCATTTAAAGAACTTGAAGGAAAAGTAAGTTCAGTGGATCAGGATCGAGGTAAGGTAAAGGTCTTAGTCTCAATGTTCGGCCGTGAGACACCAGTCGAGCTCGACTTCTTGCAGGTCAAGAAAATTTAAAGAGCGTAGCGACTATAAATTTTTTGATGCCGACAGCCTGGCTGTGGCTCAAAGAAAATTTTAAAAGAATTGCATTTATCGGTAATTTATAGTAATGTATCAATACACAAATTATATATGGTAAAGAAAATAACAAAAAAGATAAAACTACAAATACAGGCTGCAAAGGCTACTCCAGCTCCACCACTTGGACCTGCGCTTGGTCAGGCCGGTATAAACATCGGTGACTTCGTGACTAAGTTTAATGCTGCTACTCAAGGCATGGCAGGGGACAAGGTGGGTGTATCAATCACAGTTTACGAAGACCGTACATATGATTTCGTTGTAAAGACTCCACCTGCTACAGGACTTATACTCAAAGCAGCCGGTATACAGAAAGGTTCTGGTAAGAATGCTAGTACAAAGGTAGGAAAGATCACTCGTGCTCAAGCTCTCGAGATAGCAAACAAAAAGAGAGGCGACCTAAATGCAAAAGACGACGAAGGCCTCATCAACATCATCGCCGGAAGCGCTAGAAGTATGGGCATAGAAGTTAAATAATTTAAAAAATTCTAAACAAAAAAAGCCAATCACTACGATTGGCTTTTTTGTATTTTGGGAGTATATTTATAGCATGATAGATCTAAAAGAATTACAGAAGGAGGTAATGCGAAATAAGGTAGAGAAGGGTTTTAATACGACTGATGTCGTGAGGGAGTTTTGCCGTGCATATGAAGAACTTTCGGAGGCTTTCTCGAAGTATGATAAAGGTCAGGATGGTGTAGCCGAGGAGCTTGCTGATGTTGCCATCTATCTACTCGGAATGTGTGAGATACTAGGATTTGATCTCGAAAAGGAAATAGTTTCTAAGGTAGCGAAGAATAAAAATCGTAAATATAAAAAAGTAATAACAATAGATGGAAAGGAAGTCTCAATTAGAGTAAAAACAGACGAGGATCCTTAATTTAAAATGAAAAAAGAAAACATAAAACATAAAAGGCCTTCATGGGACGAATATTTTATTGGTATGTCTAATTATGTGGGTTCACGGGCTACGTGTGACAGGGGGAGAAGTGGGTGCGTGATAGTAAATGATAAAAGAATTTTAACCACTGGATATGTAGGTTCTCCGATAGGACTTCCACATTGTGATGAGATGGGTCATAAGATGCATACTGTAAAAAATGAAGATGGTACAACTTCTGAGCATTGTATACGTACAGCCCATGCGGAGCAAAATGCTATAAATAACGCTGCTCGGTCCGGGGTTGCCTTGAGAGGATCTACTATGTACTCAAAAATGACTCCTTGCTATAAGTGTGCACAGAGTATCGTTAATGTAGGAATAGTCCGTGTTGTGTGTGAACGTGACTATCACGCAAGTAAATTCTCAAAGGAGATTTTCAAACAAGCAAAAGTAAAACTGGATATCTTTAATAAAGATGTCGAGAAATATTCGAGGCAATAATTAGAAAAATTTCTCGTAAATTGAAAAGGTGTAGTTAAAAGGATTCTCAGAGTCCTTTTTGTGTTCTTTGTGTGAAGTCTCATTCCAGACTATCGGAATAATTTCTGGGAAAAATGTGTCAGATTTTTTATCTTCTGCATCTATGTGGGTGATGTAAAGCTTGTCTGTAAAATCAAAAGCTTGCTTGTATATCTCTCCACCACCAATAATAAAAATTTCTTCCCCTTCAGCAAGGGGAGTCCTTGCTCGTGCTAAGGCATCTTCTAGAGAATGAGCTATTTCTGTACCATCTACTTTGTATTTCTTATCTCTAGTTATAATTATATTTCTCCGATTTGGGAGTGCTTTACCGATAGACTCAAAAGTTTTTCTACCCATGATGACAGTATGTCCTTTTGTGGTCTCTCGAAAATGCTTCATGTCAGCAGGAAGTTTCCAGAGGAGATCATTTCCTTTTCCTAATTCATTATTTTTACCAATGGCTGCGATGATTGAAATCATATTTATACTGCAATGTTAAAAGAAATTTTTTCATAACTTTGGTAATCTAGAATTTCTGTATCTGTATATTCCCAATCGAATATAGATTTAAAATTATTTGTTTTGATTTTTGGTAATTTGTATTTATTTGGATCTCGGAGTAACTGTTCTTTTAATTTATCTACATGATTTAAATATATATGTGTGTCGGCAAGGAAGCCGGTAAGTATTCCTTCTTCGAGTCCAGTTTCTAGAGCGAGCAGGTGCAACAGTGTCGCGTAGCTCGCTATGTTGAAGGGTAGTCCTAGTGCCACATCTACACTTCGCTGATTCCAAAATAAATTTAAGCGATTATTTATCACAGTTACTTGAAATGCGTAATGGCAGTATGGAGGTATGGCTTTATCGACATCCACAGGGTTCCATGCAAGTACGAGCATCTGTCTACTGTCAGGCTTTGTTTTTAGCATTTCTACAAGGCGTTTTAATTGATCAACACCTTGTCCTGTATAGTCAGTTAAATGATCTTTGTATTCTGCACCAAAATGCCTCCATTCCCACCCATATATAGTACCCAAGTCCCTCTCAGCTAACATTTTTGCCTTTGTCTCTGGAGAGTGATCATACGGAACTTTAAGTGGTGTGCACCATTCATCCCATATGTGATTGTTCCTGTCTTGGAGCCACTTTTTATCTGTAATTCCTTTTATGAAAAATTCTAGTTCTGAAGCAATAAGTCGGAAAGGAACTTTCTTTGTGGTTAAGAGTGGAAAACCATCTTTCATATCGTGTCTAAATACTGTGCCTGGTATTGCGAGAGTACCTGTACCTGTACGGTCTGTTTTCTTCTCTCCATTTTCTAAAACATTTTTAACAATATCGAGATATGCTTTCATGATCTCTAGTATAACTTTTTTATTTATATTAAGAAACATTTGACAAAACACCCATGAAATGCTATACTTTATGTATCAATCTCAAATCTCGCTTTGGCGAAGAATCTTAATATAATGAGACTGAGTCTCACCAGAAAAATCTAGGTGAGTACGTGATGGAAATCAATTATGACCTTGAGTCGTGGTATTGGTTACCATGACATAAAAGAAATATATGATTAACAAACACAGTTTCGTGCGTGGAGCTTCGACTTCATCGCATACAAGTTCTCGTTTTGCGAAACCCGCACAACGTTCTAATAGCTCGACCTTTACTCGTACAACAACGAGTACATCTCGTTTTGGTACGAGTGCTAAGCCAGCTTACCGCTCAAGTGGTGGGCGTTTTAGTAGTGGCTCTACTCCTTCACGCTTTAGTAGTCCAAGGCCAAGTTTTGGTGGAAGTAAATTTGGAGCTAAGAGAGGAGGAGGGAATAGAGGCAAGTCTCGCGGAGACAGGATAGATGCTTCTCGTTTTATACAGAAAGCTGTACACGTAGAAGAGAAGCCGTATGTTTCAAAACATACTTTTTCTGATTTTCCTTTTAACCCAGAGCTCCATAAAAACATCGCTCGCGTAGGATACATCCATCCTCGACCTATTCAAGACCAGTCCATCCCTACTATATTAAAAGGAGGGGATGTCTTTGGTATGGCAAACACAGGTACAGGTAAGACAGCTGCATTCCTGCTGCCGCTCATAGAAAAAATTTCAAAAACAAAAGGTATGAAAAAGGGGGAGAAAGTACTCATCATGGCACCGACTCGTGAGCTCGCATTGCAGATAGAGTCTGATTTTAGAAATCTTGCCTTTGGTTTTGGTATGTTTTCAGTAGCGTGTGTCGGAGGTCTACCTATCATGAAGCAAATAAAAGAGATCAAGCTCGGTGTGTCTTTTGTCATAGGTACTCCAGGACGTCTGCGTGATCTCATAGACCAAAAGGTATTAGATCTGTCTACTTGTAACTCAGTAGTACTCGACGAAGCAGACCGCATGCTAGACATGGGTTTTCGTGACGATATGGTGTACATAATAGGTAAAACTGCAAAAGAAAGACAGACACTTTTCTTCTCTGCGACTCTGTCTCCTGAGATCAAGAAACTAACAGAGCAATATTTAATAAACCCTGCATTCATATCTGTATTATCTGGTGAGACAGCGAAAAACATCGACCAAGATGTCATCCGTTTTAGAGCCAAAGAAGAAAAGTTCGACAAACTACATGAAGTATTAAATAAAGATGGTTCAGATAAAGTCCTCATATTCAGAGAGATGAAACATAGTGTAGACACCCTTGCTAAAGAGCTTTCTCAAGCTGGATTTAAAGTTGGTGGTATTCACGGTGACAAGAGAAGTCGTGAGCGTATTCGTATACTTGATTCTTTCAAGAAAAATCAGATAAATATCTTGATAGCGACTGACGTCGCAGCTCGTGGGCTCGACATTCCGGATGTGACTCATGTCATAAACTACGATGTACCACAGACGTATGATACATACGTACACCGCATAGGCCGTACTGGCCGTGCAGGCAAGAAGGGTACGGCGTTGACATTTGTACCAGCATAAATACGTAAATTAAAAAACTCACCGATTGGTGAGTTTTTTAATTTACTAGTCCAGCTTTGAGTAGGGTGGTGTATATGTCACTAGTTTCCATTACTTGACATAATAGTAACTAAAGTATAAGATAGTTACTATTAGTAATAAACAAGCCAACTAAGTAAATTATGAACATAGAAATAGGAAAAAATATAAAACAAAAAGAAGGTTTTTATGCGTTTATCCCAAATAAATTTCCTCCACAAGGAATTTTTAATATTTCAACAGAACTTCTTATTAAGGCTGCTGAGGCTGATCGTTTAATAGGGAAGCTCGATGGTATTACACATACACTTCCTGATTTAGAATTTTTCTTACAAATGTTCGTCGCTAAAGATGCCGCATCTTCATCACAGATCGAGGGCACTATGGCTACAATAGTAGATGCCATTGAGCTTCAAGCGGGTGTGGCAACGAAAGTCACTGATGCAGAAGACATCTTGTTCTACATACAGGCACTTAATTACGGTTTAAAAAGATTAGAAGATTTCCCTCTCTCACTGCGACTTATTAGAGAAATTCATAAAAAACTTATGACTGGTGCTCGAGCCACACATTTTGCAGACCCTGGTGAATTTCGTAAGTCTCAAAATTGGATTGGCGGTACATCACCTTCTAATGCACTTTTTGTTCCACCTACAAAAGACGAGATGATTAAATCATTGGATTTTTTGGAAAAATTCTTTTACGATGAAAAATCAGTACTTCCCCTCATACATATAGCTTTTTCTCACGCACAGTTTGAGGCTGTACACCCATTCCTCGATGGTAATGGACGTACGGGTCGTTTACTCATAACTATGCTTTTTTGTCATCGTAATTTACTAGAACGACCTGTATTGTTTTTATCATCTTACTTTAAAAAACATCAAAAAATCTACTATCAAAAATTAAATGGATATCATGATGGTGAAGTTGAGGCTTGGTTAGATTTTTTCTTAGATGGTGTGATTGAAACCGCTAATGATTCTATTACTATTTCAAAAGAAATACGTGAGCTTAGAGATAAAGATATGTGTAAGATACAGGTTCTCGCAAAACGTGAATCAGAAAGTAGTATGATTGTGTTATCAAAATTATACGCAAAACCAATAGTAAATACGAGAACAATAATGGAATGGACGGGTTTCTCTAGACCTGGTGCACAGAAACTCTTAGATCGTTTAGTTAGCCTTGATATTCTTAAGCATCAAAAAAAGGAAGGTTCCTATGACCAGACTTATGTTTATAGTAAGTATCTTCGTATTTTCACAAAATAAAAACCCCACTTCATGCATTGGGGTTTTTATGCGCTTACAAGTCCAGCTTTGAGGAGGGTGGTGTATGTACCACGCTTCTTTATGGTACGCATACCACGAGCAGAAACTTCTATGTTTATAGATCTATTTAATTCAGGTACAAAAAGCTTCTTTTTCTGAAGATTTGGGTATTTTCTCTTTTTGCCTGTAGGGTTAAATTTGGTCGCACGAGTCCTGTTAGAGTATCCTCCTCCGACAATTGAGCCCTTTTTTGTTATTGCACATATTTTCTGCATGACGGATCTATGGTATCATGGAATTTATATGAATGCAACCAATGCCGTGTTTTATGTAGCTGTGCTTATAATGTCTGTCGTCATACATGAAGTCTGTCATGGATTTATGGCAGAATATTTTGGAGATAAAACTGCACGTCACGCGGGGCGTCTAACCTTAAATCCTATAAAGCATTTGGACTTATTCGGCTCTATTATTTTACCTGGCATCCTCGTTCTGTCTGGCTCGGGCTTTCTTTTAGGCTGGGCAAAGCCTGTACCTTATAATCCGGCAAACTTGAGTAATGAAAAGTGGGGGACCTTCTTTGTGGCTCTTGCTGGCGTCGCAGCAAATTTTGTAATAGCACTCGTATTTGGAACTATTATTCGTTTTTCTTACCTATTGCCGAATAGCATTACTGGAGCTGATTTTTATTTTATAACTTCTGTAATAGTGGCTGTGAATTTATCTTTAACTATTTTTAACTTAGTGCCTATACCACCTCTCGATGGATCAAAGGTACTTTTCTCTATTTTGCCTTGGTCTTTTTACAAATACTTGATGATCATAGAGCAGTATTCATTTATATTCCTTATTTTATTTGTCCTTTATTTTTCTAATGTTTTGTACCCTATACTTACTTTCATGTTTAGGCTTGTTACGGGGGCCAGCCTTTAAGGTGTATTAAGCCATAGCTAAAAGGGTGTAGATTTGCAATTTTCTAGGAGTTGTAGTATATTTTACCCGAGTCCTTAGGACTCTTTTGTTTTACTATATGCCAACAATAAATCAATTAATTAAAAAGAACCGAACGAAAGTTCACCGCAAACACAAGACCGTTGCACTCGCAAAGGGTTTTAACGTTTTGAAGAACAAGCCAGTATTTTTCCCTTCACCTTTTAAGCGTGGTGTGTGTACTAAAGTTTCAACAACAACTCCAAAGAAACCAAACTCAGCTCTCCGAAAAATAGCGAGAGTTCGCCTTACAAATGGCATGGAGGTAACTGCATATATTCCAGGAGAAGGACACAATTTGCAAGAGCACTCAGTGGTCATGCTTCGTGGTGGCCGTGTGAAAGACCTTATCGGAGTACGATACCACATAGTTCGTGGAGTCTTGGATACTCAGGGAGTTGAAAAGAGGAGACAGAGTAGATCTCTATACGGTAACAAGAAGCCAAAGGATGCCAAGGCAAAATAATAAATTAAATATTTAGATATATAAAATGAGAAGAAAAATTACAAATCGAAATATAGTTAAGCCAGACTTTATGTACAACTCAGAGAAGTTGGAGAAGTTTATCAACTACGTCATGTGGTCTGGTAAAAAGGAGACTTCTAGAAAAGTTGTCTACAGCGCTCTTGATGTTATTAAAGAAAAGACTGGAAATTCAAATCCTCTTGAAGTTTTTGACCTTGCAATGAAAAATGCTGGCCCTCTCACAGAAGTGCGCTCAAAGCGTATTGGAGGTGCAAACTACCAAGTGCCGAGAGAAGTTCGCCCAGAGAGACGTTTTGCTCTCGCCATGCGTTGGATACGTGATGCTGCACGAGGTGGCAAGGGTAAGCCAATGCACATAAAGCTCGCAGATGAACTCATAGCTGCTTCTAAAAACGAAGGATCTGCAATAAAAAAGAAAGAAGATACTCACAAGATGGCAGATGCAAACAAAGCCTTTGCTCACTTTGCTTGGTAAAAAATTGTATTTGCAAAAAGGCATTTTATACGTTATACTATTTTTAGCACTTCGGTGCTTTTTATTTATTAAATATAAGAAAATTAATCATGGAAAGAGATTACCCCTTAGAAAAAGTTAGAAATATTGGGATCATTGCACACATAGATGCAGGTAAGACGACGACGACAGAGCGTGTACTTTACTATACCGGTGTCTCTCACAAGATAGGAGAGGTGCATGACGGAGAGACGACTACAGACTGGATGGAGCAAGAAAGAGAAAGAGGTATCACTATCACTTCTGCAGCTGTGACTTGTTTTTGGACTCCCACGTACGCCCTTACTGACAAGACTAAAAAGCACAGGTTTAATATCATAGATACTCCTGGACACATAGACTTTACTGTCGAAGTGAAGAGATCTCTTCGTGTACTCGACGGTGCTGTGGTTGTGTTTGACGGTGTGGCTGGAGTAGAGCCTCAGTCTGAGACAAACTGGCGCTATGCTGACGAAGCGAAAGTTCCACGTATTTGTTTCGTAAACAAGCTCGACCGTACAGGTGCATCATTTGAGCACTCTTTTTCTACTATCTTAGACAGACTTAGTAAAAAAGCAGTACGAGTACAGATTCCTATCGGTCTCGAAGACAAGTTTGAAGGAGTCGTAGACTTGCTTGGTATGAAGGCGTACTACTTTGAAGGAGAGATGGGAAACAAAGTTATAGAAAAAGAAATTCCAGAAGAACTTAAGAAAGAAGCAGAAGGGTATCATTCTCTACTTGTAGAGAAGATAGTCGAGACTGATGATGTTATGATGACAGAATACTTAGACGGAATTGTTCCAGATATCGATGTCCTTAAAAAGACTTTGAGAAAAGCTGTTATTGCAAATGAAATCTTTCCAGTGTTCGCAGGGTCTGCACTTAAGAACAAAGGTGTACAGCTCGTGCTCGACGCTGTTGTGGATTATCTACCTTCACCTACAGACATTCCAGCTATCCCAGGAATAGATGAAGCTACAGAAGAGCCTGCAGTAAGAAATGCATCTGACACTGAACCTTTTGCGGCACTTGCTTTCAAAGTCGCTACAGATCCATTCGTAGGTCAGCTCATATTCTTCCGTGTATATTCAGGAACACTTTCTGCAGGAAGTTATGTATACAATCCTCGCACACGAAACAAAGAACGCATAGGACGCATACTTCGAATGCATGCAAATGACAGAGAAGAAGTGAAGAAAGTTTTCGCTGGAGAGATAGCTGCTGCAGTCGGACTTAAAGATACAATTACTTCAGATACTATTTGTGATGAAAACAGTCCTATCATTTTAGACCGTATAGTGTTCCCTGAGCCTGTGATCTCACTTCGTATCGAACCAAAGACAAAAGCAGATCAAGAGAAAATGGGTATGGCACTTAACCGTCTCGCACAAGAAGATCCTACTTTTAAAGTTTCTACAGATCAGGAAACAGGGGAGACTATCATTGCTGGAATGGGAGAGCTTCACCTTGAGATCATCGTAGACCGAATGAAAAGAGAGTTTACTGTGGAAGCAAACGTCGGTAAGCCACAGGTTGCCTACAGAGAGACTATCAATGGCAACGCTGACGCTGAAGGTAAATACATCAAGCAGTCTGGAGGACGAGGTAACTACGGTCACGTGAAGATTAAAGTTAAGCCTATGGAATTCTTAACAAAAGAAGAAGTAGCAGACTTACCTAAAAATACAAAGAGATCTGATGGCTTTGAATTCGTAAACACAATCAAAGGAGGAGTCATCCCACAGGAATACATTGCTCCATGCGAAAAAGGATTTAAAGAAGGTCTAGAGCGTGGAATAGTGGCTGGATTTAAAATGGTAAATGTTTCTGTTGAGCTTTGGGACGGAAGTTACCACGAAGTGGACTCTAATGAAATGGCTTTTAAGATCGCAGCCTCTATGGCAATCCAAGATGCATGTAAGCGTGCAAACCCAGTCCTCCTCGAGCCTATGATGAAGGTAGAAGTCGTAACTCCAGACAAGTTCATGGGAGACGTTACAGGAAATTTGTCATCAAAGCGTGCACTCATCGAAGGCATGGAAGACAGGGGAATGAATAAAGTTATCAAGGCAGTAGTGCCACTTTCTGAGATGTTCGGATACATGACAGGACTTCGTTCTATGACTGAAGGTCGTGCTTCATTTACTATGGAATTCTTCCGTTACGATATAGTGCCTAACAATGTAGCTGAGACTATCGTAGCTGCGAGGAAATAAAATAAACTTAAGCTCTAAAATACCCCTTACATGAAGGGGTATTTTAATTTATGCACAATACAGCTTGCGTATATTTTTTAGTGTGGTGGTATAATATAAATGCTATGGTAATAGAAGGATCTAAATATAATAAGGACGAAGATTCAGAATTTAAAGATGGGCAGTATGAGCGTACCCTACAAGAGCTTCATAGGAAAGTTCGTCTGGCTGATGTGGCTGAAAGAGGGGTTATAGAAGAAGAATTTCAGAAATTTTTAAGAAAGAGAGATCAGGAGCTTGCGCGTCAGAGGAATGCAGGTGTTAGGAGGGATTCTGACGGATTCTAAAGATAATTATCTCGGAAGTTTTAGACGATACAAAATACCATATTTAAGAGGTAATTACCTGTATTTGACAATAATTTTAAATTTGTTAGTATGTATATAACTGCACTTTTGCAGTTTTTGTTTATATTTAAAAGTGTTCATTATTAATAAAGCCCATTTGGGAAAATTAGTAATCAAGCCTTAGCGACTGGCTCCTGTACGTTAAGTTTTGTTTATTAATCAATATAATTATATGGCAGAAGAATTTAACAGAGACAAACCACACGTTAACGTAGGTACTATTGGTCACGTTGACCACGGTAAAACTACATTAACCGCATCTATTTTGCACGTGTTGCAGATGAATGGAGATGACGTAAGACTTCGTGACGTTAGTCAGATCGACAACGCTCCTGAAGAAAAGGCTCGTGGTATTACTATCAACATTTCTCACAACGAGTACTCGACAAAAAATCGTCACTATGCACACATTGACGCTCCAGGACACGCTGACTACATCAAAAACATGATCACAGGTGCCGCTCAAATGGACGGTGCTATTCTTGTGGTTGCTGCTACTGACGGTGCGATGCCTCAGACTCGTGAGCACGTTCTTCTTGCAAAGCAGGTTGGTGTTCCAAAGATCATCGTTTTCCTAAACAAGTGCGACATGGTTGACGACAAAGACATGGTTGACCTCGTTGAAGAAGAAATCCGTGAGTTACTTACAAAACAAGGTTTTGATGGTGCAAATGCTCCAGTTATCAAAGGTTCTGCTTTGAAGGGACTCGAATCAAAAGACATTAACGACGAATGGGCACAGAAAATCCTTGAGCTTACAGCTGCACTTGACTCATACATCCCAGTTCCTGAGAGAGACGTTACAAAGCCTTTCCTTATGCCTGTTGAAGACATATTCTCTATCGAAGGCCGTGGTACAGTGGTAACAGGTAAGATCGAGAGAGGAGTAGTGAAGGTAGGTGAAGAAATAGAAATAGTCGGTATTAAAGATACTCAAAAGACAACAGTTACAGGTATCGAAATGTTCAATAAAAATCTAAAAGAAGGTATGGCTGGAGACAACGCTGGAATACTTCTTCGTGGTCTAAAGAAAGATGACATAACTCGTGGACAAGTCCTTTCAAAGCCAGGAACAGTTACTCCACACGACAGCTTTACTTGTGAGATATATGTATTAAAGAAAGAAGAAGGTGGACGTCATACTCCATTTATGAAAGGTTACAAACCTCAGTTCTACATCCGTACTACAGACGTAACAGGTGATGTTACTCTTGCAGAAGGAACAGAGATGGTTATGCCAGGAGATACAGTAAAGATAACAGTTAAATTAGTAACTCCAGTTGCCCTCGAAGAATCTCAGAGATTTGCTATCCGTGAAGGAGGCAAGACTGTAGGTGCAGGAGTCGTTACTAAGATCTTAAGTTAAATTTAAATTTGTTTATTAATTGCTCTTTTAAAACATTATGACAACAGACGAAACAACAACAAAAAAAGCTAAAACCGTTGTCAAAATGGGGCAAGAAACTGCGAAAGCTAAGAAAACAAATACCTCTAAAAAGGATAAGAAGGTGGCTGGTGAAAACGGCCAAGTAGTACTACGCATCCGTGTTCGTGCTTACGAGAGCAAGATCATAGATGCGTCAGTAAAACAAATAATGGACACAGCGACTAGATACGATGCAGTCATCGTAGGTCCTGTTCCTCTTCCTACTGAGATAAAAAAGTACACAGTTAACCGTTCTGCATTCATTTACAAAAATGTGCGAGAACAATTTGAAATACGAGTACACAAGAGATTGATTGATATTATAAATCCAACACCAAAGACAATAGAAGCTTTGACAAATTTGTCTTTGCCTTCTGGTGTCGACATTGACGTTAAGATGCTTTAAGATTTATGAAATTCATTCTTGGAACAAAAGAAAACATGACTGAGTATTTTACCGAAGACGGAGTAGTAGTCCCTGTGACTATCATAGCTTCTGGTCCAAACGTTGTTACTCAAGTCAAGACTAAGACTACAGATGGCTACAATGCTGTGCAGGTTGGTTTTGGTACTAAAAATGCTAAGAATCTTTCTAAAGCATTAAAGGGTCACCTAAAAGATCTTGGTAATTTTAGATTTATAAAAGAATTCCGTGAAGATGCAGAGCCTACTATGAAGGTGGGAGATGCTCTTCTAGTGTCTGATGTATTTGCAGTAGGGGACAAGATTCAGGTTTCTGGAACTTCAAAAGGTAAAGGTTTCCAAGGTGTTGTAAAGCGCCATGGTTTCGCTGGAGGTCCTCGTACACACGGTCAAAAGCACTCTGAAAGAGAGCCAGGAAGTATCGGTGGAGGTCTTCGTACACACGTACCTAAGGGTATGAGAATGGCAGGAAGAATGGGTTCTGATAAAATTACACAGAAGAATCTGAAGGTTATTTTTATAGATAAAGAAAACAATATCATGCTTATAAAAGGTGCAGTGCCTGGAGTAAGAGGATCTTTAGTAGAAATCATTTCGAAGTAATTATATGCAAACAAAGATATACAACCAAAAAGGAACTGATGCAGGTAGCATAGATTTACCAGAGAAGGTTTTTGCTGCTAAATGGAGAAGTGACCTCGTGCACCAAGTAGTAGAAGGCATGCGTTCAAACAAGCGTGCAGGTACTGCAGATACAAAAGACCGAGGTGAAGTTCACGGAGGAGGTAGAAAGCCTTGGAAGCAAAAAGGTACAGGACGTGCTCGTCATGGATCTACTCGAAGTCCTATATGGGTTGGAGGAGGTGTTACTCATGGACCACTTGCAGAAAAGAACTACAAGAGAAAGATCTCAAAGAGTATGCGTGCGCAAGCCCTCTTCTCAGTACTTTCTAAAAAGTTAAAAGACGGCGAGATTGTTTTTGTCGACACACTTACACTACCTAAAATAAATACAAAGTCTGCAGTTTCTGTGATGGAAGGACTTGCAAAGGGTACAGGACTTAAAATGTTTTATTCTCCAAAATACAAAAAGCCAAAGGTTCTCGTAGCGTTGTACGAAAAGACTGAGACTTCAATGAAGAGCTTTAGAAATATCCCTACACTTGAAACTGTATTCCTTAAGAATTTAAATCCGCTCGACGTACTTAATTACAAATACCTTTTAATAGAAAATCCTACAGAAAGTGTTAAGTTCTTAGAGTCTCGAGGTTAGGATTAATTTTAAATACACGTTATGACAAATATAATTAAAAACATAATAAAGAATCCAAGAATTACCGAAAAGGCATCTTTTGCTTTAGAGCAAAATGTGTACTCTTTTAATGTTGATTATTCTGCAAACAAGAGCGAGATAAAGAAAGCTATATTTACTCTATATAAAGTAAAGCCAGTAAAGGTAAACGTAGTAAACATGGCCCATGTAAATACTGCATACAGAGGTAGAATAAACAAGAAACAGGGAGGCAAAAAGGCGCTCGTATATTTGAAAAAGGGAGACAAAATAGAATTCATTTAATAAATGGCGGCATTTTTCGTAAAATCACATGAAAACATATAAACCTACAAGTAAATCAAGGAGACAAATGACGAATATCAAGTATCGTGATATTTTGACTAAAACTTCACCTACAAAGTCTCTAACTCATGGATTTAAAAGATCTGTAGGTAGAAACAGCCAAGGCCGCATCACAATGCGACACAAAGGAGGTGGTCACAAGCGTCTTTATCGTGAAATAGATTTCTTGTATAACAAAAAGGAAATACCTGCAAAGATAACTTCAGTAGAATACGATCCAAACAGAAGTGCATTCATAGGTCTTGCAGTTTACAAAGACGGAGAAAAGAGATATGTAGTACTTCCAAAGGGTGTGACTCCAGGAGCTTCATTTATAGTTTCCGCTACGGCAGCACTTGAGACAGGAAACAGACTTCCACTTAAGGCTATTCCAGTAGGAACTTTTGTATACAACATCGAGATAAAGCCAAATGGCGGATCAAAGATAGCTCGCGGTGCTGGAATCTTTGCGCAAGTTGTGGCTAATGCTGATAAATACACAAACATAAAAATGCCATCAGGCGAAGTACGAAAGATAAACGAAGAATGCTACGCATGTATAGGTACAGTTTCAAACGAAGAACATCACTTAGAGAACTACGGTAAAGCAGGACGAAGTCGCTGGAAGGGTATACGTCCAACAGTTCGAGGTACTGCCATGAACCCAGTAGACCATCCATACGGAGGAGGTGAAGGTCGCCAAGGTCGCGGTACAAAGAGACCAAAGACTATGTGGGGTAAGGTTACAGGTGGACGCAAGACAAGAGCTCCAAAGAAATATTCAAATGTGTTCATAGTATCTCGCAGAAAGACTGGAAAGAAGAAATAAAAAATTGCGAGGCAAGACCTCGCAATTTTAGTTTTGTTGGAAAATGAAATTTAAAAAACTTGTCAACCTGACAGGTTGACAAGTTTTAAAAGCCACTTGGTGGCCAAACACCAAGTGGCTTGCTTTTTTTTTTGCAAGTAGTAATCTTAAAAATAGTTTGTAAAAATAACCCGCTTTAAATAGCGGGAGAAAGGAGGTTCTCTATGAGAAACAAAAGAGAACCAAAGCCTTCGGGGAAGGCAAAAGGTGGGATTAAGAAACCCACCCGGCCTTCCTCGAGGAAGGCGAGCCAGCGCTAAGCTGGCTCACTAGGCCCTATCGTAGTACAGATAGGGCCTTTTTAATTTATGCTATACTTTACTCATGACCTGGGCACTCAAAAGACAAATTTTCTATATTTCAATACTTGTAGTTTTTTTTGCGGGAGCTGGATTTTTGATAGCTCGGCCTTATTTTAATAAACCTCCGACATGTACAGATGGAAAACAAAATGGTACTGAGCTTGGAGTAGACTGTGATGGATCTTGCGTGAAAGCATGTTTAAATCAAGTGGACGAGGTTTCCGTGCTTTGGTCTCGAGCATTTAAAATAGTGCCAGGCAGGTACAATGTAGTAGCATACCTTTTAAATCACAACGAAAATACAGGAGCGAGGAAAGTCGGCTACCGCTTTCGTTTTGCAGACAAAGACAATGTTTACATAGGTAAGCGTGAGGGTACTACTCTCATTCCTCCTTCTGGGAACTTTGCTGTTTTTGAGCCGGGTGTTGATGTCGGGAATTCTATTCCTGTATATGTGACTTTTGAATTTACGACTGCACCAGTTTGGGAAATAATTGATCAAGAAAAGATAGATCAGATCAAAGTCCTAGTCTCAAACATAAGTCTTACGGGTGAAGAAAATATACCAAAATTAAGTGCTACAGTTAGGAATAAATCCCTCTTTACTATTCCCGGAGTTAGCTTGGTTACTATTTTATATGATGCTGATCACAACGCCGTATCTACAAGTCGTACCTATCTCGAAGTTTTAAAACCCGAAGAGAGTCTCGATGTGAATTTTACTTGGAGAGAGCCATTTACTGGTAAAGTTGTAGCAAAGGAGATCATACCTATGTTCAGTATTTTTAATGCAGAGCTCAAATAATAATGGCAGATAAAGTTTTAAAAAGAATAGACTGGCTTTTGGTGCTATTTGTTTCTCCTATAATTCTAGCTGGGCTTGTGACTATGAAGAATTTCACAGTCGACGCAAATGGACCCGACTTTTTCACAAGACAGCTTGTCTGGGTGGCTGTGTCATTTGCTGTGTTTTTTATATTTTCTTTTATTGATTTTCGTTTTTTAAAGAGGACGGACGTTCTGGTAACCATTTTTCTTTTTACATGTTCTATTTTACTTTTACTTTTTATTTTAGGGTATGTTTCTAATGGAGCAAAAAGCTGGTTTAATTTTGGACTTTTTTCTTTTCAGCCTGCGGACATGGTGAAGCTTGTGCTTGTGATCATCCTTGCGAAATACTTTTCTCGTAGACACGTGGAGATAGGGGACATAAAACACATTTTTATTTCGGGAGTGTATGCATTTATTCCTCTTTTTTTGGTCCTTCTTCAGCCTGATTTCGGATCTGCAATGATCATAGGTGCTATCTGGCTAGGCATGGTATTGGTATCTGGAATAAGGAAAATGCATTTATTTTTTGTTTTCACTTCGGGAGTTCTCGTATTTGTCATGCTGTGGATGTTTGTTTTTGCTCCATATCAGAAAGCACGTATTATGAATTTCATAAATCCACTCGCTGACATTCACGGTACAGGATACAATGCTTTTCAATCCACAATTGCTGTAGGTTCTGGGCAGATAGTAGGCAAAGGTCTTGGTTTTGGTACACAGTCCAGATTAAAGTTCTTGCCTGAGCCACAAACTGATTTTATTTTTGCTGCGTATGCCGAAGAATGGGGGCTTATAGGATCACTTCTCCTTCTCACTCTTTACGGACTTGTATTTTGGCGGATATTGTATTCTGCGACTCTCGGCGCATCAAATTTTGAAATACTTTTCGGTATGGGCATTGCTATTTTCTTTATGAGTCATATACTCATAAATGTTGGTATGAATTTAGGGCTGATGCCCGTAACTGGAATACCACTTCCTTTTATGAGCTATGGAGGCTCACATCTGCTTACAGAATTTGCTGCACTTGGTATACTTATGAGTATGCGTAGGTACGGTAGGTCTGTGCATCGAGACGATATGAAGCATGAGTTTTTGGGAGTGTAATTACAAGCTTGGGAAATATAATTTTTTTAGGGGGTTTTCCGAGCGACGGCGAGGAAACTTCAGGAATTTTTAAGCTTAAAAAATTCTGTACCCTAAAATAATTGATATTTCTTAAGCTTGTAATAATATTTTATATATGCAAATAATTAACGGTAGAAAAATAAGTGAAGAAATAATGCAGGGGATAAAAAAGGAAGTAGAGGCTTTGCCTTTCGTTCCTGTTTTTTGTGATGTATTAGTAGGAGAAGATCCTTCATCTCTTCAATACGTAAAGATGAAATCTCGCCTTGCAGAGTCAGTGGGTATTAAGTTTCATAATGCAAATTTTCCTCCATCTATTACGACCGAGGATTTAATAAAAGAAATAAAAGTTTTAAATGAAATGCAGGATATGTGTGGCATCATAGTACAGCTTCCACTTCCAGCACATTTAGACCGGCAGATAATACTCGATGCCATAGACCCTACACTCGATGTGGACTGTTTGGGTACTGTTTCTAGTGAGAAGTTTTATGAGGGCGAGAATGTCTCTGGTCTTCCTACAGCTCTCGCATGCATGGCTATGCTCGAGACCTTGCCTGTAGATCTGAAAGATAAAAATATAGTCGTCATGGGGCAGGGGGCTCTCGTGGGTAGGCCTGTCACAGCATTACTTCGTTTTAAGAATTTATTTCCATATGCTGTTACAAGTGAGACAGAAGGCAAAGAAATTATTTTAAAAAATGCTGATGTTATAATTTCAGGCATCGGGAAAGGTAAATATATAAAAAGTGATATGATAAAAGAAGGGGTGATAATAATTGACGCAGGGACTTCAGAAGAGGGAGGTGGCATAGTGGGAGACGTGGATCTTGATTCTGTCAGCAGTTTTGCATCCTATGTTTCACCCGTGCCGGGAGGCGTGGGTCCTGTGACTGTCGCAATGCTTTTAAAGAATGTTTTACAAGTCGCGAAAACCAAAACTGACTAGGCAAGACCTAGTCGAAAGATAAATATTTATATATGAAAATTAAAACAGGTACAATTAAACATCTTCAAAAATATGTTGCCTCAAAGATTGAAGAGCGGGGATTTAAAGATGAGTCTCTAGATGAGAGACTTTTAATGTTGGTTGAAGAAGTGGGAGAGCTTGCAAAAGCATGCAGAAAGATTTCTGGAATGTATGTAAATAAGGATAAGGAAATTGTAGACAATACAGGGGAGGAGATAGCTGATGTTATCAATATGGTCTTTGCTGTTGGCATAGAGCTTGGATTAGATATTGAGAAAGAATTTATTAAGAAGAATAAAATAGTAGATAAGAGAGTGTATGAGCGTAGTAAAATAAAATAATGAACAATCAAATCTTTTTCTTTTTTTATAATTTAGCACATCAGTCTGTCTTTATGGATGGTGTTATTTTATTCTGTGCATTGTACTTGCCGTATCTAGTATCCCTCTCTGCATTTGTGTTTCTACTCTTTCATCATGAAGTCTTACAAGCAGATGACAAAGTGGCAGCGTTTATAGAAAAGAAAAAGGAAATACTTATATCCTTTTTCTCTGGAGCCATCGCTTGGACCTTAGCGCATTTTTTAAAAGAGATATTTCTCGCACCGAGACCGTTTAGAGTCTTCAGTGATGTTGTGCCACTACTTACCAAGGTAGATCACTCTTTCCCATCAGGGCATGCGACGTTCTACATGGCTTTAGCATTTTCAATATTCCTATCTCATAAAAAGGTGGGAAGTATATTTATATTTTTTGCAATCATAATAGGAATTGCGCGAATAGCTTCCGGTGTGCATTTTCCAGTGGATATTTTAGGAGGATTCATCCTCGGTATTATAATAGCTTCTTTTGTCGAATACATAGATAATTTCCTCTTAAAAAAGTTTAAGAAATAACACACAAAACCTTAAAAGTCTATATGATTGCTTATTTTGTAAAAAAGTATAATATGTCTATATATTTATGTGGAAAAATTTAAGAAAAATAATTTTAGCTCTCGTTGTACTTGCTTTAGGAGTTGGCGTAGCATTTTTTGTATTTAAAACAGAACCAAGACTAAACAAAAGTTTTGAAACAGAGAAAGCATTTTTCAAAAAGTTTCCTTTTCGTCTCGGTCTTGACCTCTCTGGAGGAAGCCATCTTGTATATAAGGCTGATGTGAGTGCGGTGCCTGCTGGTCAGGTAAATGAATCCATGGATGCACTTCGTGATGTTATTGAGAGGAGAATAAATATCTTTGGAATTTCTGAGCCAGTAGTACAGATACAACACGGTAGCTTTGTTTCCGGTGGTGAAGAGCAGCTCATTGTGGATCTTCCAGGGATTACAGATATTAAGGAAGCTGTGAAGATGATAGGTGATACCCCTATCTTAGAATTCAAAGTTGAAGGTGAAGGTAATGAGCCAAAAGCTGTGAAATTAGACAAAGATGGCAAGATTGATTTAGGTTCTATAGATTTGTCAAAGAATTTTGTTGCTACAGAGCTCACTGGTAGGTATTTAAAAAAGGCAAGTCTCGAATTTAATCCAAACAATAGAGAGCCAAGTGTAAAGCTTTTGTTTGATGAAAAGGGTACAGAACTTTTTGCTAAAATTACGAAAGAAAATGTAGGTAAGCAAGTAGCCATATATCTAGACGGTGCTATTATTTCTTCTCCAAATGTAAATGAAGAGATCACTGGAGGGGAGGCTGTGATATCAGGAGGATTTACTCCAGATGAAGCAAAGATTTTAGTAGGTAGGCTAAACTCCGGTGCTTTGCCTGTGCCTGTTACTCTAGTTTCTACTCAGACCATCGGTGCGATACTCGGCAATAATGCTATAAATGCTGGCGTAAAAGCTGCAATAATAGGATTTATTCTTGTTGGATTATTCCTCACTCTCTGGTATCGCTTGCCAGGATTTGTGGCTACTGTGTCTCTTTCAATATTCGTATTTATAATTCTGGCATTATTTAAACTTTTACCCGTCACTCTTACAGCTGCAGGTATCGCAGGATTCATCATATCGATGGGTATTGCTGTAGACGCAAATGTGCTCGTATTTGAACGTATAAAAGAAGAGATGCGTGCGGGTCGCACTATAGTAGACGCTATGAAGCTTGGATTTTCTCGTGCATGGTTCTCTATTCGCGACTCAAACATTTCAAATATCATAACTGCACTCATACTCTTTTGGTTCGGTACAGCTCTCATTAAAGGATTTGCATTAACTCTCGGTATGGGTGTCGTAGTCTCTATGTTCTCTGCTATCATCGTTACTCGTGTTTTTCTTTCAGTGTTTACTCTTTTACCAGAAGGCAAGGTTACTAGATTTTTGTTTGGATCAGGTATTAGTAAGTAATTAAAATTATGTTTATCATTAAACACAAAAAAATATTTATAACCATATCAGCCATATTAGTGCTCATGTCTTTACTGTCTCTCGCAATATTTAGACTAAATATCGGTATTGATTTTAAGGGTGGGGCGTTGTCGGAAGTTACCTATACAGATGCACGTCCTACACAAGAAGATTTGAGTAAGCCTTTAGAAGATCTAGCTTTAGGGTCTATTCTCTTACAACCAACAGAGGAGAAGGGATACATAGTAAAGTCTCGCAGCCTCGATGATTCTGAGCACGCGCTACTTCTAAAGACTCTTTCAGTAGATGGCAAGAGTACTCTTACTGAAATAAATTACAATTCTATCGGTCCTTCTGTCGGACGAGAGCTTACAAGGAAAGCTATCATAGCCATCATCCTTATATCTCTCGCGATAATATGCTTTATAGCTTTTGCTTTCAGGAAAGTTGCAGAGCCTGTTTCATCTTGGAGATATGGACTCATTGCCATAGTAACCCTTCTTCATGACGTGATTATCCCTGTTGGAATATTTGTAGTGCTTTCGCGTGTGTATGGTGTAGAGGTGGACACACTTTTTGTGGTAGCAGTGCTTACCATACTCGGTCTTTCTGTCTCTGATACTATTGTGATCTTCGACAGAATACGAGAGAACTTAAAAGAGCAAGCTGAGAATTCCAAGTTTAACTTTAGTGAAGTAGTGGGAAGGAGTCTCGAGCAGTCTTTTGTGAGATCTATCTGTACATCTCTTACTGTCATGCTTGTACTTCTAGCTCTCATATTCTTTGGTCCAGATAGTACTAAATACTTCGCTATTATGCTTACCGCAGGAATGTTTTTTGGGACGTACTCTTCCATATTCGTCGCTTCACCACTGCTCGTATGGGCAGAAGAGTGGCAGATAGCTCGAAAGAAGTAAAAATTGCTATTTTGTAGATTTGCCCCTAAATTTTTCAATTTATGGTATAATATAAAAATATGAAATACTTATTTATAATTTTAGGTCTCGTGTTTGTTTGGGTTATATACATATATAATAGTTTTGTTAGTCTTATTAATCGTACAAAAGAGGCTTGGGCGGACATAGAAGTCCAGCTAAAGCGTCGTTATGACCTTATTCCTAATCTTGTAAACACAGTTAAAGGCTACGCTACTCATGAGTCTAGTGCATTTGAAAATGTCACGAAGGCACGCAGTATGGCTATGGGTACACAAGGTCCTACAAAGGAGCACGCAGAAGCTGAGAACATGCTTACAGGAGCTTTAAAGTCAATCTTTGCCATCTCTGAAGCGTATCCAGATCTTAAAGCAAATACAAATTTCTTAGAGTTGCAACGCGAGCTTTCTGATACAGAAAATAAAATCCAAGCAGCACGAAGATTTTACAATACAAATGTTCGAGACCTAAATATCAAGATGGAATCTTTTCCTTCAAATATATTAGCAAGTATGTTTAATTTTCCTAAAATGGAATTCTTTGATGTAGCCGACGATGACGCTGCACAGAAGCCTGTGGAAGTTAAGTTTTAAAAATTATGCCTGAAAGTTTAGGAAATAAAAAGACACTTTATAGGGAACCGGAAATTCAAGCCGAAGTTAAGCGTATTTCTGATGAAATATTTGAATCAAAAGAAATATCTAAAAAGACTGCCGCGAATTTCTTTGGTCTTGGAATTTCTGAACTCACAGCAGAAGAAATGGAGAGATTCAGGCTTTATGTGGAACATGCAAGCAAGAGACTTTTGAATGGAAACATGCATATACCAGGCAGGGAGGTTCAAAACAAAGAGCAGGCTGTGGGTCTTCTTAGGGATGCTCTTGTGAGGGGCAGTCTGATATTTCACGATGTGAGTCATGTCATGATAAATACTGAGGACCAGCGTGAAGATAATAATATTGTCCCTGCTTTTCTTAGGCTGGGAGAAGTTACTAATAGTAGGGAATTAATTGCCGAAGAGCCACGTGCTCTCATGTGGGTCACTATATGGGGTAAACATCCGATATTTATATCTTTATTAGATGAGGAGAGGAAAAAGGATTTCCTTAAGGACTACGTAGAAAAAATTCCTGATTTTGCTGAAAAAAATTCTGGTGTTCTAATTGGAAAAATAATTAATGCTGTTAACTCATGTGATAGTACGTCGTTTGATTCTGTATTTAATGCATACCAAACTATTGTTTATGAGACAGTTCGGGTATCAAATCAAAAGATTTTTAGTTCAGGAGAAGAAAAGAGTGAGCAAGAAATTTATGAGATGAATAAAGATTATGATGCTATCGTTACAGAACTCAGAGCTAATCCAGATCCACGTTTAGTCGAGACAGCAAAAACAGTCTTTGGTAATTACGACAAGAATCCAAAAGTTTTATTTGAAGAATTCGAACGCATATGTGGTCCTTTATTAGAAAATCTGCAGAAGCGAAAAAAGAAAAATTAATAATATGAATCTATACCACGAGCAATCAAAAAATGTTACTAAGACTTGGCTCCTCATGAGTGTGTTTTTTGTCATTGCCATTTTATTCGGTTGGTTTATTAGTATGTATTACGGCAATCCAAACATTTTGTATTTCTTCGTATTTTTTAGTATTTTAATGAATGTATTTTCTTACTGGTTTTCAGACAAGATCGTTCTTAAGCTCGCAGGAGCGAAAGAAGCAAAGAGGGAAGAATACTTTGACTTGTATACTAGCGTAGAAAATCTTGCCATCACTGCAGGTCTCCCAATGCCAAAGGTCTACGTTGTCGAAGACGATGCACCTAATGCTTTTGCGACTGGGAGGGATAAAGATCATGCAGTCGTCTGTGCAACAACAGGACTTTTAAAAATACTAGAAAAGAATGAGCTCGAAGGTGTGATAGGGCATGAGCTTTCTCACATAGGAAACAGAGATATGCTTCTCTCGACTGTCGTCGTTGTGCTTGTAGGATTTATAACTATTGCCGCAGATGTGTTTACACGGAGTTTATTCTTTGGTCATAGAGACAATGATAATAAAAATGCAGGATTGTTTGTGTTTATTGGTATCGCACTTTCTATCCTTGCTCCTATTTCTGCAGTTCTTATTCAGCTTGCGATATCTCGAAAGCGTGAGTTTTTAGCTGACGCATCAGGCGCACTCCTCACACGTTACCCAGAAGGACTCGCAAATGCACTCAAGAAAATAGCTGCACATAGTGAGCCTATGGCTCGCCAGTCTGGTGCTATAGCACACCTTTATATCTCTGACCCCAAGGGTACACCCCTCGGTAAAAAAATAAGTGGACTCTTTGCCACCCATCCTCCTGTAGCAGAGAGAGTGAAAGCACTAATTGGCTAAGTATGTTTGAAAGTTTAAATACAACTAATGGTCAAAATAAGCTGGAAACAATAGTTCCTCCTCAAGAGGACGTATATATAAAAACAGAAAACGGAGCAATGCGGGGCGAACTAATTTCTCAAACTGGCAATGAAAGAATTATTCGTTGTACCTGGTCACATGATGGAGTAGGAGTTGGTCTCATAGTTAAGATGGATACTAGAAAACTTAAAGCAGGTGAACCAATAATCCTTCGGTTTTCTTCAGATGATGGGAAGACATATGGTGAGGAGCACACTGGTGGTGTGCTCATAGGTATTAGTCGCTGGGAAAAAGGTGTACCAGTAACCGTGGAAGATCTAATTAGAAAAACTGACAATCATCTCGAATCTGTAGGTTTACCCGAGAATAAAAAAGTTTCTGAAGCAGCACAAAGTACAGATGCCTTACGTGAAGTTGAAAAGGTGTATGTAGATGCTCTTCCAGAATACGAGCACATTAAAGAAGCATTCCGTTTTGCTATGGAAAATAAAAAAGAAGCAAAATGTAATTTTCTATTAAATAATACTAATGCTGGTTGGAAAGCTCATTTAAATATATCTCCAGAAAATGTAGTTCAAGTAGCTAATTATTTAAAAAATAATGAATATGCACATAAATATCTTACGGGTGGAGAAGGTGGAGGCGGTAAAGCATTTACAGTTTATTTTGGTTCAAAAGGTATGATGGATAAATGGTCAGAAAAACTCGGAAATGATCTAAGGAATGTTTTGTGTAAGCCAGCTGTGACAGAGGAAGCTGAAGTTGCTCCAGGTGTTGTGGCGAGATTTACAAGTATGGGGCCAGATGGGAAGTCGGTTGATGATCCTCAAGATGCCTTCCTTCAGTATGGAATGTATGGCCTATCTGCAAGAAGGGAATTTGTAAAGAATGCAGGTGGTTGGAAAAATATCTCAACACCAGAAGAAAAACTTAAACTCGCTCTTGATTCTTATAAGCATCTATCTCGTTTGTACGGTAGTTATTTTCATGGATAGATTATAATGTTATTTTATTCTTTTTCCCCATCTACGCTATAGCGTAGATGGGGAAGTGGTTGTATTATTGCTATATGCATAGTAATGGAAAAATATTTCGTTATAAGGGTATGTCAGTTAATGCGTTTGGTTTACCTGTTTCTGGTATTCAGAAAAAGCAGGTAAGCAAACCAAAGAGACAATATCTTGCTTCTTTTACTTCTAATTTGAGTAAAGATGTGCCAAAAAATTTACTCCTTATATATGATATTCCAGAAGAGAGGAAAAAGGAGAGGGATTGGTTTCGCCGTCAGCTTATAAGTTTTGACTTTTTGATGATTCAGAGAAGTGTTTGGGTCGGTCCATCACCATTACCAGCTGAATTTCTTGCTTACGTAAAAAGAATTGGTTTACATAAACAATTTAAAACATTTAAACTATCTAAACCATACATATATTAATCTACGCTATAGCGTAGATGTATGAAAACAAACGGCTTTTATTTTTGTGTTTGTTAGAGTATACTGTTTTCATATGGAATTAAAGGATGTGGAAAACTTAGCTAATCTCGCCCGCATAGAGCTCGATGAGGAAGAAAAGAAGTCTCTGCTCACTGACATGCAGGGTATTTTAGAGTACGTAAAACAGATCGAGAGTGTAGAGGTGGAGGACATAGAGCCTGACTACAAGGTGCACAATGTCTGGCGTGAAGACACACTAGAGCCTCGGAATTTTTCCAAAGAGCTTATTTTAGAGCAGTTTCCAGATACACAAGACAACTTCCTGAAAGTAAAAAAGATTTTGTAATTTTATTTATGATTGATTTAAAAAGTCTGACAATTAAAAAAGCACGCTTGGCATTAGATAATAAAGAATTTACTGCAGTTGAACTAGCACAGGCATATTTAGATGAAATAAAAAATAAAAATAATGAATTAAACGTTTATTTAGAAGTATATGATGATGTTTTAGAACAGGCCCAGGTAGCTGATGTAATGATAAAAGATGGAAAATCTTTTCCACTTCTAGGTATACCCCTTGCTATAAAAGATGTAATCCTTATCAAAGGAAGGCATGTTTCTTCAGCATCAAAAATTCTAGAAAATTATATAGCATCTTATGATGCTACTGTTATAGAAAAACTAAAAAAACAAGGAGTTGTGTTTCTAGGTAGAACAAATACAGATGAGTTTGCAATGGGAGGATCAACTGAAAATTCGGCATACGGTGTAACCAAAAATCCTTACGATACATCTAGGGTAGCTGGAGGGTCTTCTGGAGGTTCAGTAGTGGCCGTAGCAGCAAATCTCGCGTTAGGATCTCTTGGTTCTGATACTGGTGGATCAGTACGTGAGCCTTCGGCTTTTTGTGGAACAGTAGGGTTCAAGCCAACATATGGCAGGGTGTCTCGTCACGGTCTTATCGCTATGGGCTCATCTCTTGATTGTATTGGACAGATTGCTAAAAACACGGAGGATGCAAAAATAATTTTTGATGCTGTTACAGGTCATGATCCCATGGATAGCACGAGTTTCAATGATGATACCTATCCTTCATATAAAGAAAAAAAAGATATGGTTGTCGGCATACCATGGTCACTAGTGAACTCCGAAGGAGTTGACGCCAAGGTAAAAGAGAATTTTAATCAATCTATCAAAAAGCTCGAATCATTGGGATTTAAGATGAAAGATATTTCTATTAAGAATCTTGATATTGCTCTAGCTATTTATTATATAATTATGCCTGCTGAGGCTTCCACTAATCTTGCTCGTTTTGATGGGGTAAGGTACGGCTTACACAAAGACGGATCTAATTTACTGGAAGATTATATGTTAACTAAAGGGGTTGGTTTTGGAAAGGAAGTACGTAGACGTATACTTCTCGGAACATATGTTTTATCACATGGGTACTATGATGCGTATTATGGTAAGGCGCAAGCCGTAAGAAATGTTTTAATAAAAGAATTCGATAGAGTTTTTAAGGATATTGATATTATTGCTACTCCCACTGCTCCGTTTGTGGCTTGGAAAATAGGGGAAAAGAGTGATCCAGTATCTGTGTGGTTGGCAGATATATTTACTATTACAGCTAATATGGTTGGAGTACCAGCGGTATCTATACCATCAGGATTTAGTGAGGTTGAGGGTAAAAACTTACCTCTCGGTATCCAATTCATGGCACCTCATGGAGCTGAAGATTTACTATTTGAAGTTGGGAAAAAATTCGAAGAGGTGAGATAGGGTTTTTTGTTGTATAATATATATAACAAAATTTATGGACGTTGCGCGATCATACGAAAGACAAAATAGTTTAATAGAGGGGACTTTCCTTGAGTCTCAGTATTTAAGTCCTGACTATTGGTTTGGGCACGAAGTTAGCGTAGCTAAAGGATTAGCAGCTATCTTTTTTCAGAAGAGCGTACTCGACACTTTTTACGTCATACTCTTTTTCCTCGCAATGTTTTTCCTCGCACTTATGTCGTACTGTTTTGTACGTATGCTTGAGATTAGAAAAAAGGAGCACGCACATATGCATCACGAGATAGTAGAATACGCTCATCATAAAAAGGAGCGTGAAGAAAAGAAGGAAAGAGAGAATAACGTATCTGAAAATAGTAGATGGGTGAGGACTCTCACATATCTTTTCTCTCAGTCTCCGAGTGACTGGAAACTTGCCATCATAGAAGCTGATGCTATGCTTGAGGACCTTTTAGGTCAACTCGGGTTTAAAGGAGATACACTGGGTGATAAATTAAAAAGCACAGACCAAGAAAAATTTAGGAATCTTACTTCTGCGTGGGAAGTGCACACAATAAGAAACAGGGTTGCACACGAAGGTCTCTCATATGAGATTTCTCAACGTGAAGCAAAGAGAGTAATAGCTATTTATGAAGATATTTTCCGAGAGTACGGATTTATATAAAACTAAAAGACAGAAATTTAAACTTTAAATTTCTGTCTTTTAGTTTTGGCACTATCTTGTTGCGGGAGGCCGAATCGAACGGCCGTCTCAAGGTTATGCTTTACCACTATAGTTTTCACTACCAAAATGTTTGTGGTCTGGACTATACCATCTCCTTTTTAAATAAATTTAATTAAGGAGCTCATCATCTAGTCTCTACACATTTATCTCCAATTACTTGGAAAATTTAGCTCGGAATTGTCTTTCTACCAGATGGCAGAGAGGATTTCTCCGAATTTGACGAGTGCACACCTCAAAGTTTCTTCTGAGGGGGCCCATATAAAAACCGCTGAGCCTTGCGAGATTCCTCTTCTCTATCCCGCTAGAAGTAGCATATCAGAAAAGGATGGTTTTTGCAATTTACCTGGAAAGGTCTATAATTAATCAATGGATCAATTTTCACAAATGCATATTTTCTTCCTTATCTCCAGTGTCGGTTTTGTGATACTTTTTATTCTTATTGCAGTTCTACTGTTCTATTTAAATCGTGCAGCGGGCACATTTTCTAGAATTTTAGATAAGATAGAGAAAGACATAGACCACATAGGGGATACCACAAAAGAGCTTCTCGAAGATGTGAGAAATAGCATGGTATTTAGTTTTTTGTTTGGTGGAAAGAAAAGACGTCGAAAAGATTAAAAGTTTATTAAAAAAATATTAAAATAAAAAATATGAAAAAAAATACAAAAAGTACAGCAGCTGTTAAAAAGGGTGGCTTATCAACAGGGGAGAAAGTTTCTCTTGGAGTCATAGGTGCAGCGGGGGTAGCACTTGCAGGTGCTGGAGCTTATTATCTTATGGGTCCCGATGGTAAAACAAATCAAAAGAAAGCAAAGGCGTTGATCGCTAAAATGAAGAAAGAAGTAAGTGCTGAGATAAAGAAGGCAAAGAAAGTAAGTGCGCCAATTTACAACAAAGTAGTAGACACAGTATCTAAAAATTATGCAAAGGAATACAAGCTTGCTGCCAAGGACGTAAGTGCTATAGCTAAGACTATAAAAAGCGAGTGGAAAGATGTATCTAAGCAGGTGGCAAAGGTTACAAAGAAAATTAAATAATTCCACAAAGCATGCAAAAAATAATACCGTTTTTATGGTTTGAGAAAGATATGAAAGGGATCACTGATTTTTATATTTCAGTATTTCCAGGTACGAAGTTTAGTGGTGCCGGAGAGCTCGAAAACACTCCTTCTGGTAGTGTGCAGATGGGTACGCTTAATATCTTTGGTACGGATTTTAGTCTCATGGTAGCCGGGCCATTTAATAAGTTTAATCCTACTGTGTCTTTCATCATATCTTGTGACTCCACAGAAGAGGTAGATGAACTTTGGGGTAAACTCTCAAGTACTGGCAAGGTGCTCATGGAGCTAGCTGCATATCCATTTGCAGACAAGTATGGCTGGGTAGAGGACCAGTATGGAGTGTCATGGCAGATCATGTTTTCTTCGACCATGAAGTCTCCGCAGAAAGTGATACCTACACTTATGTTTGCGGGGGATGCTTGTGGTCGTGCAGAAGAAGCTGTGAATTTTTACACAAGTGTATTTCATAATTCAAATATTAACTACATGATGAAATACGAGGAAGCAGACAAAGAAGTAGTAGAGACAAATGCTGTGGTGAAGCACGCTGGCTTTACTATAGAAAATTTTTTCATGGCAGCTATGGATAGCGGCAAGAAAAGTCCACTTAACTTCGAGCAAGCGATATCTTTTATGATAAACTGCGATACCCAAGAAGAAGTAGACTACTATTGGGATAAATTAACAGAAGGGGGAGAGGAGGTGCAGTGTGGCTGGCTCAAAGATAAATTTGGCTTTCCATGGCAAGTAGTTCCTACTGAAATGGAGCATATAATGTCTACTGGCACCAAAGAACAAATAGCTCGTGTCACCGAGGCTTTCATGAAAATGAAAAAGTTTGATATCCAAACTCTACGAGATGCGTTTAATAACTAGAATCTATATTATAAAAGTTAATTAAAAAAAATCTGCGGTGGCGATGTCCCGAAATTAGAACCGAAACGGCTTGATTTCAGGAGTGTTGATAAAATTGTACGGGATTTGAGGCGAATCTACAAAGAAAATCCTGCCTTATTCGATATTCCTACTTTTGCCCAAAAACAGTATTAGCTACTCGCTCTACTTCTTTATCTGAGAGTTTTGAACCTTTAAGGCGTGTAGATGAACCAGCGGAGGCTATAAGAGTAGCGCGACGAAGTTTCGTCAGAAGTTCTGGTGAGATACCGAGATTCTTTTTTATTTGCTTAACTTTCCTCATAAAGATTGGTGTTTAAATTTGGTAATACATCTTAATACAGTCGTCTAAGTCATGTATCAAATCCATTTTGAGTGCTTCAGAGGGTGATGCCCAGATATATGCCTGATGCTCTTTAGGACTAATGATTACTTCTGGTTGAGCTGACAAGTGAGTGATAAACATGTGGTAGCCAATGTCATGACCTTCATTTCTAACGAATACTGTACCGATGTGTTCCAGATTTTCCTCGGGTATTTCTAGGCCTGTTTCTTCTTTAATCTCTCGACTCATTGCCTGATGAATATTTTCTCCTCGATCGACCTTGCCCGCGGGAAGACCTAATTTATTCCCATTGGTTTTATATGGTTGACGATGAAGCAAAACAAATTTACCGTCATACTGGACATAGCAGCCAACGACGTCTATTTCCTTATTAAAATCTGGTGGTGCTTCTTGAAAAATCATACAGTTCGAATCCCTTCAGGGTTCACTCATTTTATCACTTTTCAGTTTTGAAATGTAGCCTAAAATAAGAACTTTCTAGCGACTACTTTTCAAAACTACTGGCGGACAGAGTGAGATTCGAACTCACGGTCCTTTTAAGGGGACGGCGGTTTAGTAAACCGCTGGTTTAAGCCACTCACCCATCTGTCCTTCTATCTGCTAACTAAAAAGAGTATACCAGAAAAAAATGGAAAAACCATAATAATATGATAGAGTATGAAAATAGCCAAAGGAGCCGTGTCAGAGTGGTCTAACGTACCTCTTTGCTAAAGAGGCAGGGGCTTCAAAACCCCTCGACGGTTCGAATCCGTCCGGCTCCGCCAAGACAATAAATTATCCGTTGATCAAGTTGTTTTTTAATTTAAAAAATATATTTTATGAATAAAGAAGGAAAAAATTATATATACTTAGTTCCCATTAGCGTATTTTTTGTGTCAGTGCTTCTGATTTCAAATATTGCATCTACTAAGATAGTTAGTTTGGGCTGGTTTACATTTGATGCAGGAACCTTGTTGTTTCCATTGAGTTATATTTTCGGAGACATACTAGCCGAAGTTTATGGATATAAAAGAACTCGTGGAATAATATGGCTTGGTTTTTTTTCTGCATTGATGATGTCTGTTGTGTTTATAATTGTTGGGAAGCTGCCTCCTGCAGCGGATTGGAATAATCAAATGGCATATGATAGCATCCTAGGATTTACTCCTCGTATTGTGATAGCGAGTCTCATTGCGTACACTTTCGGAAGTTTTTCAAACTCCTTTATTTTAATTAAAATGAAGTTGTGGTCAAAAGGTAAACATCTCTGGATGCGTACTGTGGGCTCTACTGTAGTCGGCGAGCTTGTAGATAGCAGTTTATTTATATTAATTGCATTTTCGGGTATATTTCCTTTTTCTTTACTCGTCACACTCATTATCTCTAATTATATTTTTAAAACACTAATAGAAATATTTTTTACCCCTGTAACGTATAAAATAATCTCTTTCTTGAAGAAAAAAGAAAATGAAGACTATTATGATACTGATACAAATTTTAATCCTTTTTCGTTGAAATAAAACTTTATCTATAAATTCACTCGTAAATGATATGTTAAATTAAATTTAAAATATGCTATTATATCCTTATGAGTTTTTTCGATAGATTGAAATACAAGGCTTGGCATCATATATACAGGTTTTTCTTGCCTATGCAGAGAACACTACTTAAGTGGGGTATCATTCATCACGACAGCTCAAGGCAGAAATACCACATAGGATATTTGAGACAAGGCAAGACCCTAGAAGAATTAAAGAAGCACCTACATGAGAGCTGGGGTTTCGGGAATCATTTCATAGCATGGACTGACACTGATCAGGTTTTAAGTTGGAGGAAATTAGATGATTTCCAAGATCAATACCACTTACGTGTATATAGTGACGGAGAGATAAGGGGGCATTATGAATTTACTCCTGAAGCTCACCCCCTCGAGCATTTAGAAGAAAAAGGAAAGAAAGGAAGGAAGGAAGAATTCCTTAAATTCTTAGGTGATTTCGTTGTATCAGAAAAATACACTTCTCACTTAGTCATGGATCCTGATGCATACAACCCAGACTCTGAAATAATGTTTGAGAAAAATTAGTCTATATGCGACTCGGGTAGTACGAGATCCCAGAGTTTTCCTGCTACGTTGACTGGCTTACCAAAGAGAGGGTAGTGGTGCAGGTCTATAAACGGCAGACTGTTGCACTCTATGATGCCCGAATGTTGTTCTTCTTTCCATGATTTGGTTATATCTTCTATTATAAAATCTACGCCCACAAGTGGGTCATTTAAAAGTTTGCCTACGTTTTCGAGCATTTCTTTGTTATCAGGATGAATTATATCTGTGACATCTGTAGTAGTACCTCCACAACTCCTACTTGTCTTTTGGGAGAAAGTTATTACTTTACCTTTTTCTATTACGTCGTCTAACTTTACATTTTGTCTTTTTAGCTCTATTTCTGCTTCTTTGTCTATGGGTATGATGTGGTATATCGGGCCTTGTCTTTCTGGTCTTTTGTTTTCTTCATCGAGCAAGTGTTGAAGAGTATGAATACCGTCACCGGTGACTTCTGGTTGGTCACGTTTTATGACTGCTACAATTTTTTGATTTACTAGTGTTCCTCTAAACAAGTATCCGCGAAGTTCTTCCTCGACTATGACTAGAGGAGAGAGTTTCTTGGCTTTTTTAAATCCCACCATCAAATCCTCGAGGGTGTTTATGTGGATCATCGTATGTCTACTTCTAGATCCTAAATTCGGCTTGGTGATGATGGGCTTTTGGATGCGATTAAAAATTTTTATTGCCTGACTTTTCGTCCATGTCACACCCCCATCTGCTATAGGCAAACCTGCTTCTTTGAATTTTGTTTTCATTATGCCTTTGTTGTCCATCCATTTAAGAGAAGGTGAGTCTTTGAGTCCAGGGCGAGGTAAGCCATCAAAAAGCAGCGTCTTCTTTTTTTCTTTGTCACCGTCTTTGTATGTGAAGGTCGCCACGAATGCGTCACCTATGGGTCCGAGATGAAATTCACGCATTTGAATGTTTCGTCTTCTTGCTTCATCCCAGAAACATTTAGTTCTGTATGTATCCTTTTTCTCTGGCCTGTATGAGTATCTACCGAGTCCGAGGAAGACCATGGTTTCAAAAAATGGAATAGACAGCTTGTCCGCCATTACTTCTGCTGTATTTTTAAACATTTTTTCCATGAGTCCAAAAAATGGCTCATCTATCCATCCTAGTACGACTGAGGTATATGCTACAAAATGACTTTCTTGTGCTGGTTCGCAATCTTTACAATGTGACATAGAGGTTATTATATCAATGTGCTATAGTAAAAGCTATTATTTTTCTTGCACCAGCGTTTTTTAGCACTTTCTTTGCTTCACCGAGCGTAGCTCCTGTAGTGGTTATGTCATCTATTAGGATTATATTTTTATTTTTTATCAAATTTATATTTTTATCTAAATCTTTAATACTAAAAGCACCAATGATATTCTTCATTCTTTCGCCTTTGTTTTTAATGTGAGCTTGGTGCCCTGTGTCTTTTGTCTTTACTAGAATATTTTTTCCTAGTTTAAAATTTGTATTTTTATCTATCTCTATTAATTCTTCGCAAAGTAATTCTGCTTGATTGTATCCTCTCTCTCTGTGTCCTTTTTTTGAAAGGGGAATGGGTATCAAGATGGAATTATTAAAATTTTCTAATTGAGACAAGTCTGCAAGCTCTGCTATCATCCTGTCATACATTATTTCGGCAAATATTTTCACTAAGCTCTTCTTGCTTTTGTATTTTATTAGCCACAAGGCTTTCTTGACCGGTGGGTGTCTATAGTCGAATGTCGGGTATATCCAACTTGACACTTCTCTGTCTGAGATCGGAGCCTGACCTATGCATGTATTGCAAAAATTTGATCCTGAAATTCCACAGTCTATGCATTTCATGGGAAAGATTAAATTTAAGACTCCATTTAATATAGTGTTCAAAAAGGCCATATGTGGTATAATTATTATATTAGTATTTTTAGTATAAATGGATAATCCGCTGAAAACAATCTTTGGGAATATAGAGAAAATGATAAAAGGCACAGAAGATGGTGCTGTGGGTATTGATATTGGAACTTCAGCCATCAAAGTCGTTGAGATAAAGAAGAAGGGGGGTAGAGTTATACTCGAAACTTACGGTATCATAGAGCTTGGTCCGTATGCTGACCTTGATATAGGTGCCACTACAAATCTTTCCGTAGAGAAAATAGCCGACGCATTAAAGGAAGTATTAAAGCAGTCTAGTGTCTCTTCTAATTCAGGCGTTTTGTCTATACCCGTACAATCAAGTTTAATATTTACAATACAGCTACCATCTCAGGTAAAAGCAGACGAAATGCTTTCGATAGTTTCTATTGAAGCTAGGAAATACATTCCTGTGCCCATTGCAGAAGTTTCCCTTGATTATTTCGTTTTACCAAACAAAGAGGCTTCTTTCGAAGAATTAAACAGAGAGCATGTAGAGGAAGTAAAAATAGACAAGATGAATGTGCTCGTGGTAGCTACTCAAAATGACGCAGTGGCTAAGTTCCGTTCTATTTTAGCAGAGTGCAAGATCGAGTCTCCTTTTTTTGAAATTGAAATTTTCTCTTCTATCAGATCAAACTTTGAGCATGAACTTTCTCCAGTTCTCCTTATTGATTTTGGTGCGTCCCGCACCAAGCTCTCTATTGTGGAGTTTGGCATGGTGAAAAGTTTTCACTCTATAGAGAGAGGGGGAGCGTATATAACAGAATCAATATCCAAGTCTCTAAGCATGTCATTTGCCGAAGCTGAGAAGATCAAGAAAGAGTTTGGACTATACGGTAGCCCTACAGAAAAAAGCTTAGCTGACGTTATCAAGATTCACATAGACTACATAATGTCTGAAACAAACAACGTATTACTAAGTTATGAGAAAAAATACAACAGAACAATAAGCAAGGTTATATTTTCTGGTGGTGGGGCGCTTATGAAGGGTCTCAAAGAAGTTTCTGCAAATAATTTCCAAGCTGAAATAGAGATAGGTCATCCATTTTCTAAAGTTAAGACTCCAGAATTCTTGCAGAAAGTTCTTGATACCATGGGTCCCGAGTTTGCTGTCGCTATGGGTCTAGCACTGCGCAAACTTCAATAAAATATTTCCTCTAGCAATCCTCTAGCAAGAACCGTTCTTGCTAGAGGAGCCCGAATTTGGTAAACTCTTTCTTATGTTAAGAAAAGATATTTTTGTTCCAGGAGAATTTTATCATATTTATAATAGGGGGATAGACAAGAGGGTTATTTTTAAATCCACTCACGATTACAATCGTTTCATCATGTTACTTTATGTGGCTAATTCCGATGAATCTATAAGGCTCGATAATCTTATAAATATTTTACATAAAAGTTATGAAGAAATATTTTCTTACAAAAGGAGTAATGCACTTGTGTCTATTGGTGCATGGTGTCTCATGCCGAATCATTTTCATATTCTTCTTAAAGAAGAGGTTGAAGGTGGAATTACTAAATTTATGAGAAAACTAGGTGTCGGTTATTCAATGTATTTTAATATAAAATATCAAAGAACAGGATCTTTATTTGGAGGATTATTTAAATCAAAACATATCCCTGAAGATATATATTTAAAACACCTCTTTGGATATATAGCTTTGAATCCATTGGATTTACAATTTTCTGGATGGCAAGAACTGATCGATAAACAAAATCCAAATACTTGGCAAGATTTTTTAAAAAAGTATAAGTATTCTAGTTACATTGACTATACAGGGATAGATAGATGTGAAAGTAATATTTTAAATAAAGAAGCTTTTCCGGAATATTTTTCTTACGACAATGATTTTGAAGATTTTATAGATAGTTATCTTTCTTTTGAAAATGATGAAGATCAAAGCAAACACTAGTAAGAACCGTTCTTGCTAGTGGGGGTAGTTTACTTTTGTGGCTTTGATGACCTACCAAAATCCGGCCACCCTTAATGCGAAGAAGATGATGGCGACGTAACCACCTATCTCGTTTCCTGCTCCAGCCGCCACCCAGGAAAGAAACAGCAAAACAAACCCAAGCCCTAACGTCAGGGTGCACGCTTGTGCCAAACCTTTTTCTCTCATATTTATCCCCTTTCTATGGACCACTAAAAGTCCGCTAAATGTTCCACAACTATTCAATCTCACACTACAACTTTTTAGACAAAAGTGCTTTAAGTTTCCTGTTGGCAAAAAAATATCAAATATAAGTAAAATATTCCGCATACTTGTATTTGAATGCTCGGGCAGATGAGGGTGTTACACGTGTATACCCTTATCTGCCTTTTTTATTTTCTCATCTACCAAACTCCCAGCTTGTATTTATTTTCTGTCTTTGCATAAAGTTATACACACTTTGCTTCATTAAAAGATATTTTTGTAATATAATATAAAAGATACAATATAAAGTAATGGAACAAAATTTTCAAACATCTTTCATACCTAAAAAACCTTTGGTTAGAGAAAATACTTCTGCTACATACACGAAGCCGATCGGTTTTTTGACCGTGATTTGTATTCTCATAGTTCTCACTGTCGCCATCACCACAGGAGCATTTTATTTTTATAAAGGAGTCCAATTGAAAAGTATTGCAAAAATGGAATCTGACCTATCTCTAGCAAAGAATCGTTTCGAGCCTACAAAGATAGAAGGCCTCAGGCTTTTAGACAGAAGGCTCCACGCAGCAAACCAAGTCCTCACCAAGCATATAGCCATTAGTCCTATATTTGAAGAGCTTCAGCTTATCACAATGAAGAGTGTTCGTTTTACTAAATTTAGCTATACCTACGGAGGCAATCTGGGTGACAGAGTAAATGTTAAGATGTCTGGTGTTTCTTTGGGATATAGCCATCTTGCACTTCAGTCAGATCTTTTCGGCAAGAACAAGAATTTTATTGAACCTGTTTTTTCAAACCTTACACTCAGTGAGACTGGTAACATTATTTTCGATTTAGATTTCTCAGTTGATCCATCATTTGTAGATTATAAGCTTAATCTCCTAAAGAGGGAGCAAGCAGTAGAAGGGATTTTGCCACCTCAATTAAATCCATAATTATGCTTAGATTTATCTTACCAATCATTTTATTAGGAATAGCAGTTGCAGGATTTTTTGCATTTACTAATCCTCTCTATACTAACGTAGTAGAACTTCGTGGTCAGGTCGCGTCTTATGACGAGGCCTTAAAGAATTCTAAAGCACTCGAAAACCAAAGAGATAAATTAACCGCTGAGTACAATGCCTTAAATACTGAAGACCTCGCAAAACTACAAAAGCTTCTTCCAGACAGTATCGACAACATCAGACTCATTCTTGAAATAGAAAAGATTGCAGCACCATACGGCATGGTTCTTAGAGATGTGAAATATGATGCTATCAAAACAGCCCCTACAACAACAGCCCCAGGATCTGGATCAGTGGTCCCAGGAGGAGCTACAGGACCAGGTGTTTCTACTGAATACGGTGTGTGGGATTTGAGCTTTTCTATTGTTGGCACATATGAAAATTTCCTAAACTTTACACGAGACCTTGAAAGCAATCTACGCATAGTAGATGTATCATCAATAACTTTTTCTTCGGAGATAGATTTAAAGTCCGGTACTCCAACATACAAACATGATTTTAAAATCAAGACTTATTGGTTAAAGAATTAAAATATGAAGAAATTAAAAAACATTTTAATATTTACAGCAATTGCAGGAATTTTTCTCCTCATATTTATTTTCTTTGTTAAGAAAAGTCCGGAGGAATCAGGTAATCTTGTAACCACGTCTCCGTCTGGTAGCGTTGTTCCTACGGATACTAATGTTGCTGACTCTACTATCACTCAAGAATTCCTCACGCTCCTCTTGTCTGTGGAAGGGATAAAATTAGATGCAACTATATTTTCTAATCCAGCTTTCACATCACTACGTGACTCTACTATAATACTTAATCCTGACGGCACAGAAGGTAGACCTAACCCTTTTGCTCCTATTGGGTCTGATAAAGTTTCAACATCTGTAAATATTTCTACAAACACACAACCAAACTCGTCTCTCCCTAAAAACAATACCAATCCCACAAACTAATTACCTCTGTATGAATTCCGTTAGAAATAACGAAAAGATTAAAATGAGGTATAATATATTATGTATTAATAATTAAAATATAAATTTCTAACGGGATGAGTTTTCTACAATCATTAGTTGAAAAAAATCTAATAAAAGAAGACCAGATAAGCGAGATCAAAGCTCGTGCTGTTGAGAAATACAGTGGAGATATTAATGAAGCTTTACTAGAGTCTGGTATAGGAGAACAAGAACTTCTCTCACTAAGGGGGGAGTATTTAGGTATACCAGCTGTAAAAGTTACTGAAAAAGAGCTGACATTTGATCCACTTAAATATATTTCTGAGGATTCAGCTACACATTATAATTTTGTCCCGATAGACCTCAAAGATGGAGTTCTTCACGTAGGTGTCACTGATCCAGAAAACATACAAGCAATGGATGCACTCCAGTTTATTTCCAACAAGGCAGGAGTACCTTTTAAGGTTTTTCTCATATCTAAAGGAGACTATGAACGCACTATGGGTATATACAGAGGCTTAACGACTCAAGTAGAAGAAGCCCTAGATATATTAAACAAAGACGAAGCTAAAGAGCAATCTTTAGTAGACGAAAATTTGAGTGATACATTAAAAAATACTAAACCAAATGAAGAGGCAAAGATAGTGGAGGATGCTCCCGTGATAAAAATAGTAGCAGTTGTGCTTCGTAACGCCATAGAAGGTAATGCCTCTGACATACACATAGAGCATACTGGAGAAAAAGTGAAAGTTCGTTTTCGTGTAGACGGAGCTTTGTATACTTCCATAGTCCTTCCACTCAATGTATACAGTGGAGTCGTAGCTCGTATTAAAATTTTAGCAAAATTAAGACTCGATGAAAAAAGAAAACCTCAAGACGGATCTTTTAGTGCAAATATTGATGGTCACAAGATAGATTTTCGTGTCTCCACTATGCCTGCGTATTATGGTGAAAAAGTTGTTATTCGTATACTTGACTCTGAAAAGGGGGTAAAGCCTCTCGATCAGCTACACCTCTCTCCTGAAAATTTGAAAATGGTTAAAGAAGCATTAACACGACCCTACGGCATCATTCTCATCACTGGACCTACTGGCTCTGGAAAGTCTACGACTTTGTACTCTATGATGAACGAATTAGACAAAGAAAAAAATAATATTATTTCACTCGAAGACCCTGTGGAGTACCACATGCCAAATGTAAGCCAGTCACAGGTCATGCCTGAGATTGGGTATACTTTTGCAAATGGTCTTCGCTCTATTATGCGTCAGGACCCAGATATAATAATGGTAGGAGAAATACGTGACAAGGAGACAGCTCAGCTTGCCATTCAAGCGGCCCTTACAGGGCACTTAGTTCTTTCTACTTTGCATACCAACAATGCCATAGGTGCCATTCCTCGTCTTATAGACATGGGTGTCGACCCTTACCTCATTGCTCCTACCCTCATTTTATCTATGGCTCAGCGTTTAGCTCTCATGACATGTGAATCATCAAGAAAATTAGTACCCATAGATCCTGTGATTAAGAATCAAATAGACGAAGAATTAAAAGACTTACCCGATCAGTTCAAAAAAGTAATAGGGGAGGATGGTAAAATGTACGACACTGTGCCGTCTTCGGAATGTCCTTCAGGTACGAGGGGTCGTGTTGCGGTATTTGAAATGTTTAAAGTAGACAAAGAAGTTCAAAGTATAATTTTGAAAAATCCAATAGAGGCTGAAATTTACAAAGCTGTCCGCCAGAAGGGCATGCTTATGATGAGGGAAGATGCCATGCTGAAAGCAGTAAACGGTATCATTCCATTTAAGGAAGTGTATAATTTCAGTGATGCTACTGAGTAATTTGTCTAAATTGTCGATTTACTCTAGTTTTATGTAGTTATACACAGCATGTCTAAGTAAAAAACATTGTGTGTTATAATAAAATCTAGGTGTACAAAGATCATAAACCCTAGGTTTCCCATAAAAAGTATTTTTTTTGAGATTATTATTTTAATTTAAATATTATGGAAGGAGAAAAGAAGAAAATTTTAATAGTTGATGATGATAATTTTCTTTTAGATATGTATGCTTTAAAGTTTAGTCAGAGCAATTATGAAGTGCATACGTCTTCAGGAGCCGAAGATGCCTTGAGTAAGATAAAGGGTGGCTTACAGCCAGATGTTTTGTTAACGGATATTATTATGCCAGAAGTTGATGGTTTCGAAATGCTCGGACGCATAAATGCTGAAAACTTATCACCAAATTCTATAAAAATAGTTTTATCTAACAAGAGCGAGCAGGCAGACATCGACCAAGGCAATGCTCTCGGCGTCGCTGGATATATAATAAAAGCAAACTGTACTCCAAAAGAAGTTTTAGAACAAGTTGGGGAGATAACTTCAAAGAAAATAGCTATTTCAAATACATAAAAATATAGAGCTATTCTCCTAACTTTTATTACATGGTACAATAATATATATTATAAATATAAATTTTAGTAACGAATGGACTATAAAAAATTATTTGAAGATCTCGTTTTAAATGTCATCCGTGAAGATGGATCTGACTTGCACATAGGTACGACTCGTGTGCCGGCTATTCGTGTTTCCGGAGAGTTAATATTTCTTGTTAAACACGCACCTCTCACCGAAGAAGATATAATGGGAATATTAAAAGCAATATTACCCCCTGGTAAGGTCGATCTTTTTCTTGAAAATCAAGAAATGGATTTCTCTTATGATTTCCGTGGAGAAGCGCGACTTCGTGGTAACGCTTTTTTTCAAAAAGGTTTGATAAATATTGTCTTGCGTTTAGTGCCAAAGGTTAAAACATTTTCTGATTTACATTTGCCTGACAGTTTGGCGGATATTGCAAGGAAAAAGCAGGGATTTTTCTTAGTGGTTGGACCTGTAGGTCAAGGTAAGTCTACTACGCTTTCCGCAATGGTAGACCTAATAAACAACGAACAAGCACGCAATATCATCACCATTGAGGACCCTATTGAGCATGTATATGTTCCAAATAAATCAATAATTAATCAACGCGAAGTAGGTATAGATACCAAAGATTTCCATGTTGCACTGAAGTCCGTCTTTCGTGAAGATGTAAATGTCATCTTGATAGGTGAGATGCGTACGCCAGAGACCATAGCTACAGCTGTAACGGCCGCTGAGACAGGCCACCTCGTACTTTCTACTTTACACACAAACAATGCTTCACAGACAATAGACAGAATCATAGATTCATTCCCAGGCAACCAGCAAGACCAGATTCGTTCTCAGCTTGCTTCTGGATTACTCGGGATATTTTCTCAGAGACTTGTACCTCGCATTAACGGGGGACTCATACCTGCATACGAACTTCTTTTAAATAACAATGCTGTGTCAAACCTTATTCGTGAAAAAAGAACACATGAGATAGACGTAGTAATAGAAACAGGTTCTGAATCTGGGATGGTGGACTTAAACCACTCACTAGTAGAGCTTGTTCGTGCAGGGGAGATTTCTATAGAGAATGCGAGACAGTATTCTCTAAATCCAAAAGGCCTAGATCGTATGATTTAATACATATATGCTATTCAAATATAAAGCAATAGATGACAAGGGTGTAAGCAAAGAAGGAGACATAGACGCTCCGAGTAGAGACATGGCGATAAGCGGACTACAAAAGCGTGGTCTTGTAATTATTTCTATAAAAAATACAGATGAACCAAGGAAATTCCTCAATCTTTCTATTTTCAACAAAGTTTCAAACAAAGATGTGGTCATATTGTCTAGACAAATCTCTACTTTGTTTGATGCCCAAGTCTCCGCTCTTAAATGTTTTAACATGCTCGCAGTAAATACTGAAAATAAGCTTTTAGGAGTTAAGCTTACTCAAATCAGCGACGATCTTCAGGCTGGTGTGTCTATATCAGGTGCGCTTGCACGTCATCCGGAAGTTTTTTCAGACTTTTATGTAAACATGGTAAAGGTGGGGGAAGAGACAGGAAAGCTAACTGAAGTATTTTTACATTTGTCTGAATACTTAGATCGTCAGTACTCTCTGTCTTCTAAAACCAGAAATGCTCTTATTTACCCTGTATTCGTCATCATTACTTTCTTTGTTGTCATGATCCTTATGTTCGTTATTGTTATCCCAAGACTTTCAGAGATTATTCTAGATTCAGGTCAGGAAGTACCAATATATACAAAGGTGATCATAGGAATTTCTGATTTATTTGTTAATTATGGCTTCCTCGGTATTATTTTCTTAGTATTTTTAGGTATTTGGGTTTGGAGACTTGCTTCTACTGAGACAGGTAAGACATATCTCGACCATACACGACTATCTCTGCCAGTTGTAGGTAACTTATACCGAACACTCTACCTTTCTAGAATCGCAGACAATTTAAACACAACTCTTTCCTCAGGTGTGCCAATACTGAGGTCTATTGACGTTACTTCGAGTGTTGTGGGAAGTCGTGTGTATAAAAAGATATTAGAAGAAATTATGGAAAAGGTTAAATCCGGCTCTTCATTATCTGCTGCATTTGAAAAATATAAAGTAGAAATACCAGGAATCATGGTCCAAATGATAAAGGTGGGAGAGGAGACAGGCTCACTCGGGTCTATCTTAAAGACACTGGCTACTTTTTATGCACGTGAGGTGGACGACGCAGTAGACACTCTCGTCGGGCTCATAGAGCCTGTGATGATAGTGGTACTTGGTCTCGGTGTCGGTATATTACTTACTTCTATACTTATACCTATATATAACCTAGCTGGAGGTATCAGTTAAGATTATATACTGATTAGACAGTATTGCTGTGGATAACTTGTTTGCGTATTTTTGTTTTTACATATGATATAATTACTTTATATAAAAATATACCTGCCTGGCTATAATCGTTTGGGTGGGAGTCGAATTATCAATTATTATTAGTTTTAAAAATATTATGAAAAAAATGAATTTCAAAAAAGGTTTCACTTTGATCGAGCTCTTGGTTGTTGTTGCTATCATAGGTATCTTAGCTTCAGTTGTTTTGGCTTCTCTTAACACTGCAAGAAACAAAGGTAAAGACGCTTCTGTTCAAGCAAGTATGTCTTCAATGCGTGCACAAGCTGAGCTTGGAGTGGGTGCTGCTGGTACATATGCCGTAGATCTTTGTAACGCTGCTGTTACTACTACTGGTAGTTTACTTGCTCTTAAGAATGCTGCTAATGCTTCAGCTTCTCCAAACACAGTTGGTTGTGGACAAAATACTGCTGTTGGTGTAGCTCCTTCTGCTTGGGGTGCTATGATTACTCTACCTACCGGTACATTTTTCTGTGTAGATAGTACGGGGTATGCAGGTGTAAGTACTTTAGGTATGACTGACATAACTGCAGGTCCTTCTAGTACTAATGTTATCTGCAACAACTCTGCTGCAAGCTAGATTATTTTAGATTCATTAATATTTAAAAAAATATTACAAAAATACCTTGTGGAAAACACAGGGTATTTTTGTTTTTATATGGTGTTATGTGTTATAATCTATATATTGTACTGCTTGTATTATTAATTTAAATTATATTTAATATGAATTCTAAAAAAGGTTTCACTTTGATCGAGCTTATGATAGTCATAGCTATTATCGCTATCTTGGCAACAGTTGTTCTTGCTTACCTTGGTTCTGCAAGAGGTAAGAGCCGAGATGCAAAAATAGTCTCCCAGTTGAGCCAGATGACTTCTCAAGGATTTTTGTTTTCAGGTACGACTGGTACTGCATATGTAACCCCAACAGCATATCAGGTCAGTTCTGGTATAACTGGTGCATTGCCTGCTGGTACTGCTGCGAGTGGAACATTATTTAACGCTACAACTAGTTCTTTAAATAGTTTGTACGCACTAGCCTCTACTTTACCAGGACCTACTTATGTTTACTACGGATGGAATGGTGCTGATCCAAATACTTCAGGTACTTGGTTCTTTGCCGCATCAACTTCTACTGGGGCATTTTGTAATGATAACAAAGGTACAAAGAGAACATTTACTGGTACATCACCAACAACTTTAGTTAACTTTACTGCAGCATTTTCTAATGCTACTGCAGTAGGTGGTTATCGTTGCGATTAAAATTTAATTCTTACAAAAAAAAGCCACCTCAAGGGTGGCTTTTTTTTGTTTATTCAGTTTTATATTTATGGTACAATTATATATATGATTTTGCCTTATATGATTTTCTTTTTCTGTCTCGGTGTTATAATTGGGAGTTTTTTAAATGTTGTCATATATAGGATAAATACAAAGAAGTCCCTTGGAGGCAGGAGTGCCTGCATGACCTGCCAGAACAAGCTCTCATGGTATGAGCTCATTCCAGTATTTAGCTTCTTTGCGCTTATGGGGAGATGTAAAATTTGTAAGACAAAGATATCTATACAGTATCCACTCGTAGAGCTCACCAGTGGTCTTATTTTCGTATCACTTTTTATTAAATTTCAGGACATCTTATTTATAGATGTTTTTAATTTTATTTTTGTGTTTACGTATTATGCTTTTATGTTTTCAATTCTTTTAGTAATCTCTACCTACGATATAAAGCATAAAATAATTCCCGACCAGCTTTCTTTAATGTTGGCAGCCTTTGCCTTTATTGGTATGTTTTTCTTTAACGCTCATGGATATTTTGTATTTCACATACCCACACTTTTTGATTTCATGGCTGGCGTAGCTGTGTCACTACCTTTCGCACTACTTTGGCTCGTCTCACGTGGTACATGGATGGGACTAGGTGACGCAAAGCTTGCAGTAGGGCTCGGGTGGCTACTCGGCTTCTCAAGGATACTTTCTGCTACTGCTATTGCATTTTGGTCTGGGGCAATCATAGGTATTGTGCTTGTTATAATATCTAAGAGGTATAAAATGAGAAGTGAGATACCTTTTGCCCCGTATTTGGTTTTTGGATCATTTCTTGTTTTCATACTAGACTTATATATTTTCAGCTTTTTTCAAATTTAAAACTTTTAAATAATGTTTCATTTAAATAAAAATAAAATAGTAAAACATAAACAATACAATAAAGGTATGACGTATGTGGAGCTTATCGTTGTTCTCGGTATATTTTCTCTTATGTCCACTGTTATTACTTTTAATTACGGATTTTTCCAGTCTAAGGTTGATACAAAAAACTTAGGTAATGAAATAGCACTTAAGATAGTGGAGGCTCAGAAAGCAGCATTGTCGGGTAAATTACCTACGACTACTGTACCCTCTACGTGGAAGCCTTCTTACGGTATTTATTTTGATTCAACTAATAGTAATGACTCAAATGACAGCATATTTTTTAATAAAAAGTTTATTTATTTTACCGATTTAGACAGTGACGGTATTTATGATGGTTTGCCACATTGTACAACCACAGAATGTTTAGGTAAGGTTTCTATTCCTAAAGGAAGTTATATATCTGCAATTCAAGTTTTTGGTACTGTCTCTGCTACTCCTAGTAATTTAACTGCAACATTTTCACGAGTTAATTCGGGGGTGAATTTTACCTCAAATGGTACCGCATTGGCAGGAGCCGTATCATATGTACAGATTACAGTAATTTCACCAAAAGGTGGCAGTGCACTTATAAAAATATACCCTTCGGGTAGAGTTCAGATGAATTAGGTTAGACAAAATGAAAAATAATTTTTTACAAAATAATACTGGATATACAATCATAGAAACTATGATTGCTGTGTCACTTTTTTTGATAATTGCTGTTACCGCTATGGGCGCATTTTTGAATGCGAATGTTTTACATCAGAAGTCTCAGGACGTACGATCTATTATGGATAATATGACCTTTATGATGGAAGATATGTCTAGAAATTTGAGAACAGGGTACAATTATCATTGTTTTCTTTCAGGCGACACTATGCCTACTACTACTTCTAATCTTGTAAGTGTGCCAAAAAGTTCCACAAACGCTTCAAATTGTTGGGGTATATCTTTTGAGCCTGAGACAGGTGTTCCAAGTAATGATGGTATTGATAATGCGAGTGATAACGATCAGTGGGTTTATTATATAGGTCCTGATACTAATCTTCCAGGTAATCCACTTGCTGTATGGAAATCTACTGTTGGTCCTTATGCTGCCGCAGGGTTCGTTAAATTAACTCCGGACGAAGTTGTGATTCAATCAGTTTCATCCTTCGCTGTTTTGGGCGCAGAGTCTTATTCTTCTGGTAATAGACAACAGCCTTTTGTTACCATAAGACTAGTAGGTAAAATTCTTTTAAAGAATGGAGAGACACCTTTTAATTTGCAAACTTCAGTTTCTCAGAGATTAATTGATGTAAACTAGATATTTATATGAAATTTAAAAATACAACAAATAAAAATCTTGGCTTTACTTTAATAGAGACCCTTATTGCCATTTCCATCCTTACTGCATCTATACTCGGCCTCATATCTATTTCGGCTAAAGATACTAATAATGGTAACTATGCACAAAGGAAAGTCGTCGCAACATATCTTGCACAAGAGGGAGTAGAGTATATAAGAAACTTGCGTGATGCATATGTATTAAACGATGCTGGTGGCTCACAGGCTGGTTGGAATGCATTTAAAACCAAGCTTACTACAGCTTCATGGAATGCATTATGTGCTACTACAAATGGATGCTATTTTAACGCTGATAGTTTAGATTATAATAATCCTACTCAACCCATAACTGCTATGACTATAACAGCATGCTCATTTGATGATTGTCGCAATGCACCCATATACTATAATTCTACTACTGGTAAATACAATAATTCTTCTCTTGGGGTGTCTGCTGGGTTTAATCGAAAAATAAGTGTAACTTTTCCTTTTCCTAGTGCTAATGAAATGAAAATTTCTTCAACAGTATATTGGTTACAAAATGGGGCTTATGTAAGTGTTTCATTTACTGAAAGTTTATATAACTGGGTAGAATAATATGATATTACAAAATATACAAAAGAATAAGGCTTTCGTTATACTATTTGCAGTAGTAGTATCAAGTATTTTGCTTTCTATAACTTTGGGCATTGCAAATATAGCTCTCAAAGAACTTAAATTCACTACTTCGGCACGGGATACAAACGATTCTTTCTTTGCCGCTGATACCGGCATAGAATGTGCCCTTATGAATGATAAAGGTGTAAGTAGTCGTTTTGTTTTGCCTGGTGTATCAACTACCGTAAACTGTGGCGGAAATTCCAACATCACTGCAACTTGGGCAGCTATTGCTGGTAATCCTAATAACGGAGTATATACTTTTATTTTAACTGGTTTAGGTGCTGCAAGTAGTACAAATTGTGCAGTAGTAACAGTTCAAAAAGATGCTACTTCAGGAATTAGAACTGTAACAACTATAGTTTCTAAAGGTTATAATATTGGGGATGCTTCCTGTACTTCCACAAGTACAAATAGGATAGAACGTCAGCTAGAAACAAGATATTAATTTAGGGATATGGGTATAGTGGAAGATAAAAAAAGAATAGAGAGATTAAGACGTGAAATTGCGCGACTTAGAAATGCTTATCATGTAGAGAATAGTCCTAATGTTACAGATGAGGTCTACGATTCTTTGACTCGTGAGTTAAAAGAGCTTCTTAAAAAATATCCTGAGTTTAATGATGTAAATGCTCCAGAGAACAGAGTGGCAGGTAAGCCACTCGATAAATTTGTGAAAGTGACTCACCATTCTCGAATGCTTTCACTTAATGATGTATTCAACGAAGAAGAATTATATGAATGGGAGAAAAGAGTCCAAAGACTTTTACCACCCCAAGCAAAATTTAATTATTTCTGTGAAGTTAAGTTTGATGGACTTGCTGTTTCTCTTGTTTATAAAAATGGAATTTTTGTACAGGGGGCTACAAGAGGGGATGGTTTTGTGGGAGAAGACATTACAGAGAATCTAAAAACAATAGAGTCTATTCCTTTAAGATTGAAAGGAGATATACCAAGCTATTTAGAGGTTCGCGGTGAAGCACTTCTCTCTAAAAAAACTCTTATTAAATTAAATAAAATAAATGAAAAAGAGGGGAAGCAACTTTTTGCAAATACGAGGAATGCAGCAGCAGGGAGCTTAAGGCAGCTAGATCCTAATCTTGCAAAAGAGAGGAATTTAGATTTCGTTGCTTATGATATTGCTTCAGTGGGTGAATTCTTTACTCATTCTGATAAGCACAATATGTTGCGAGATCTAGGTTTCAAAGTAGAAAAGCTCGAAAGTAAATGTAAAAGTTTAAAAGAAGTATTGGAATTTATAAATAAATTTGAAAAAATAAGAGGAAATTTTCCATATGGGACTGATGGCATTGTGATATCAGTTGATGATTTAAAATTACAGGAGACGCTCGGTGCAGTGGGAAAGGCCCCTCGCTATATGGCAGCATTTAAATATCCCGCAGAGAAGGCAACGACAATAGTAGAAGATATAAAGGTAAATGTAGGCCGTACAGGGGTACTCACTCCGCTTGCTATATTTCGACCTACACTCGTAGCGGGGTCTCTCGTATCTAAAGCCACTCTTCACAACATGGATCAAATAGAGAGGCTGGATCTTCGTATTGGTGACACTGTCGTTATAGAAAAAGCAGGGGACGTGATACCAAAGGTTGTGGAGGTATTAGTAAAGATGCGAACAGGTAAAGAAAAGAAATTTAAAATGCCAAAAAGTTGCCCAGCCTGTGGGGGGATAATAGAGAAAAAAGATGTTAAAACTTCACCAAATGCAGTCTCATTGTCTGTAGCTTACTACTGTAGTAATACAAAATGTAGTGCTAAAAATGAAAGATATTTGGAGCATTTTATTTCTGTCTTTGGTATTTATGAATTAGGTCCAAAGATTTTAAGACGTTTTAAAGACGAAGGACTCATTACAGATGCAGCTGATATTTTTACACTTAAAAAAGAAGACATAGCCACACTCAATCATTTCGGAGAAAAATCTGCAGAAAATATAATAAAAGAAATAGAAGATAAGAAAAATATTCCACTTCCTAGATTTCTCTGGGCTCTCGGGATACTTCATGTAGGGGAGGAGACAGCTCGTGATCTCGCAGTTCATTTTGAGACTTTAGAGAAACTTATCATCTCCGCTAGGCAAGACCTAGCGGAAGTAGATAGCATAGAAAATATTGGCCCAGCAGTTCTAAAAAGTCTACATGACTTCTTTAAAGACAAGAGTAATATTACATTTTTAGATAAATTAAAGAAAAACGGTGTAGTAATAGAAAAAGTTGATAAAAAGAAAAAAGGTAAATTCACTGGACTTACTTTTGTGTTAACTGGTACTTTGGTAGAGATGTCGCGTCAAATAGCAAAAGAAAAAATAATTTCCCTCGGAGGAAAAGTTGTGGGTTCTGTATCAAAAAACACCTCTTATGTGTTGTCTGGAGGAGATCCTGGATCAAAATATACTACTGCACAAAAGCTCGGTGTTAAAATATTGACTGAAGAAGAGTTTGTAAAACTATTTACATAGCTTTTAGTAGTATCTCCTACACCCTATCCGCTATCTTTTTATATTCCACAGAGAAAGGAGATTTGATTGTATATCTGCCAAGTAGGTTTCTATTGAAAGAGAAGAAGATTGCTTCATTAGAATAATTATCTATCCAAATGTAAATGTAAACGCTTGCAATCCAGACTTTGGTATCATAATACGCAGTGTGTGCTTCTCATAATCAGAATCTCCTATGAGTTGGTAGAGTGTTTCATTCTTGATGGTTAATTTCTTTATAAAAACATCATCCTTGTAAATTTCTACTTCAACTCCATTTTCTGACCCAGCTGTTATGTAAACATTCTTTGCTTCATAATTGAAGACAATAATTCCTGAGTTTGTATTTTCTGCATATTCAGGAGTGATGTTCCAAGTACCATCGAGATATAGTTTGTTAAAAGAAATAGAAGATGGGAGTGAGAGAGTTTGATTTCCGCTGACACCATTCTTTCCATTAGCCAAAATACTATTTCTTGCTGACCCAAAATATGTTTCTGGACTGTTCACTTTATTTGAATTTACTTCTGTAACATTGTTTGGTTTTGATATTTCTGTACTTATTTCTTTCTCTGTTTTTAAGCGATAATTTAATTCACCTAATGCTTTCTGGATCTGTCTTTCTGTTTCTTCATATTGACCTTCACCCGCATGATCATAGACGATATAACCATCTATATCTATGAGATACTTCCTAGGCCAGTATTGATTTTTATATTCTCGCCATGTAGAGAAATCATTATCTAAAACTACTGGATATTTTATCTTAAAATCTTGCACGGCATTTTCAACATTTTTCTGTATTTTCTCGAAAGCAAACTCTGGAGTGTGTAGACCGATAATTACCAGCCCATCATCTTCATACTTTTTATGCCATTCATTTAGATATGGAATAGTACGCTGACAATTGATACAGCTATATGTCCAAATATCGAGTAGTACCACTTTCTTGCCCTTGTATTCTGAAATAGTAATCGGTAATTTATTTGATATATTGTCTACATTGATATACCCATCAATAGAACTCAAATCTGGAGCTAGCTCAAACTTTTTACTTTTTTCTTTTAAACTTAAAAATGACATTTTTTCTGTTTCTGGCTGTGAGTTATTAATTTCAATAGAAGCATCTTTATTTTCTTTAGTCTTGTTCTCACTATCTAAAAGCTTCTGTTCTATTTTTGTAACATCAAGGAATCCTGAATCCAGTAAACTAATTTGAAGCTTTTTGTCATATCCAGAGATAATAGCGATAGCGACAAGAATAAAAATGATTCCGAATATCTTTTTAAACCATCCTCTAGGGTCTGAAACTTTACCAACTTTAGCCATAATTCGTTCGCCCAACAGAGCTACGATAATAAGAGCAAGTGACAAACCTAGCACATACGCCATAAGATATATAATTCCCAATATAGGTGACACTGGTAAAATTGTAGCCAAGATCACAAAGTAAGTGGGGCTACAAGCAGAAAATATAGGACCAAGTGATGCCCCAATTATTACATCACCCCAAATACTATCTTTTTTATACCCCTCTCCTAGAACCTTGTTTGATTTAAGAGAAATAGTATTGGCGAAAGAAAACCTTTCCCATATACTTGGGAAAAGCATGGTTATTCCAAAGAAAAATATGATTCCACCAGAGATCCATTTCCAGAAATCTTGAGGTATATCGATAAGCAGTGAACTTGCTTTTAGAAGTAAGGTAAAAAGTATTACAGATACTGCAAGAGAAGCTACCACAACAAACAGCCTCCTTCTGCTTGGGGTAGTATCAGTGATAGAGTGTCCGACAATTACAGGAAGTAATGGTAGGATACATGGAGCAAGTATTGTAAGTACGCCACTTACAAATGAGATCAGGAGGAGCAACATGTTATTTTACTTCAGAAACGAGAGCAGATAGAGTTGGACTACCACTCCATTTTTTGATCATATTTCCATCTTTATCAACTTGCACAAATGTGTGCTGGTATGTAACCCCATACTTTTTCTTAAGGTCACTTGAGTTGTCATAATTAACATCTAAAATAGCAAGGCTTGATGGAATCTTTCCGAGATTTGCCTTTATGTCTTTATCAACTGCAATACATGTTGGACACCAACTAGCTCTAAAAAATAATACAACATCGTGAGTACTAGAAGCCAACATAACTTTCTCTGCTGAATATGCTTCATAAGAACCAGCCTTCATCATGGTATCACTCTTCTCCATCATATTTGTCTCATCTTTTTTCATCATGCTATCAGTTTTTATCATCGCATCTTTCTCTTCCATTGCTTTTTTCTCCATCATCATCTTTTCTTCAGCCATCTTTTGATCTTCCATGGCTTGCTGTTCCATCTTTTCTTTTTCCATCATCGCATCATCTTTACTATTTGTTGATGCATAGATTCCTCCGACTATCACAACGAGTGCAATAACCCCTATAATAATCCCTGTGTTTTTATTCATAAATATATTCTTTGTTAATTAATAATTATAATAGATAAAGTATATACAATACTAAAACAGATGTAAAGCATGGTTTACATCTGTTTTAGTGGATAACTCTATATTAGAGGTTCTTGTCACTCCACATACGAGTGGCTACTTTGACTAGAATCATTACTATCAAAGCGATAACTAACCATGGGTCTACGGCGTGTGAGTATCCTTGTATTACTATACCAATCATCAGAATTGATGACCCAGCAAGGAATGCATTTCTTCCTGCAAGAGTTCGATGAACATCATCTCGTTCGTCTACTGTTTGCTCCCGAAGTATGAAGCTTGCAAATACACCAAAGAGAGCAAGAGCTATAGCGAGCATGCACATAACCATCATGTCTGGCATCCAAAAATGGAAGGGGTTCAGTAAAATAATTGCTATCGCAATCAAGCACACAGTTATGATTATTTCTTTGATGTTATTTTTCATATGATATTTTAAATACTTTCTCTACTGGCATCTTGAAGTAGCCAGCAATCTTTAATGCTAATAATATAGACGGGGTGTAGTTGCCCTTCTCAAGAGCAATAATGGTTTGACGGCTCACGCTGACCTTGCTAGCAAGATCTTCTTGAGTAGCCCCTACTTGCGTCCGTAATTTCCCGACTTCATTTTTTATGCATTCTTTCATATATTTTCGTATTTTGAGTATACATATTTATTTGGTTGATGTAAAGCTGTCTTTACTTTATTGGTAGAAAAAATAACAAGAAAATGTTAACATTAGATCATGGTTAAAAAGTTATTAATCATATTAGTAATAATCGCAGTAATTGGAATTGGATACTATCTTATCTCTCCACTTTTCATAAACATAAAAGCTAACGAAGCTGTACCTGTTTCAAATACAAAAGATATACCAAAAGAAGTAGAAATTAAATCTGCTCAAATAGTAGGTACAGGAGGACACGAAGCTAGTGGATCAATTCGTATTGTTTCAGATGGAACTGATACATATGTACGATATGAAAACTTTAAAACAATCAATGGACCAGATATTTATGTTTATCTATCTAAAGATTTGGATGCAAAAGAGTATATAAGCTTGGGTAAAGTAAAAGCAACTGAAGGAAATATAAATTACAAAATACCCACAAGTGCAAATATCAAAGATTACAAATATGTGATGGTTTGGTGTAAGGCATTTGGAGTATTGTTTAACTACGCCGATATTTCAAGTTTGTAGATTATTAATGTAATAAATATTTTATATGTTCAAATACCTTATTTTTGAAATGATATCTGGAATAGTAGGATTTATAGCCTTTATCGTAATTGTGCGATATGTATGGAAACAAGGGCATTTCCATTCAATTTTTAAGCAAAAATGGCTATACATCCCAGTCGCTCTAATTGTTATTGCTTTTTTCACAGGACTAGTGGCAAACAAAACTTATCCTCCTGATTTTGCTATGCCAGCATTTGTGCATTCACACGCTCCAGGTGGACTCCCTCCATCTATCCCATTTGCTAAAATTATAGATTTTTTTAGATATGAAAATCGTTTCGATAAAGTCGCAGATATTGGTGCAGATCCGACAGTTGTTCCAGAAAAACCACAAGCACCTGACGCAGACGGTATTGTGCGTATTAGTTTGACTGCACAAGAAGTCCTCGGAGAGATATCCCCTGGAATTTATTTCAACTACTGGACATACAATAAACAAGTTCCTGGTCCAATGCTTCGTATACGCGAGGGAGATACGGTAGAATTAACACTGACAAATGACCCGTCAAGCCTACATGATCACAATATAGATCTGCATGCAGTTACAGGCCCAGGAGGCGGAGCGTCAGTTACCCATGTGGCACCTGGAGAAACAAAAACATTTAGATGGAAAGCATTAAATCCAGGTCTTTATATATATCATTGTGCGATGCCCAATGTTTCAACTCACAATTCACATGGACAATACGGAATGATTTTAGTTGATCCAAAAGAAGGATTTGCAGAAGTTGATAAAGAATTTTATGTTATGCAAGGAGAGCTATACACTATGGGGCAACTTGGAAAAAAAGGACTGGTACCATTTGACCCTGATGCACTCTTGGACGGACAGCCTAATTATGTAACTTTCAATGGTCGCATTGAAACAACACCACGAATGCAAGCAAAAGTGGGAGATAGAATTCGTATGTATGTCGGTAATGGTGGCGTGAACCTAATATCATCTTTCCATGTAATTGGTGAAATTTTTGATACCGTGTATCCAAATGCGAGTATTGGAGGTGCGATGGAGCATAATACTCAAGCAACCGCTGTTCTCCCAGGTGGAGCAAGCATTGTAGAGTTTACTGTTGATGTCCCTGGTAAATACTTACTCGTGGATCACGCTCTCGCACGAATGAATAAAGGTGCGTGGGCAGTACTTGAAGTTACAGGGGATGAGAACCCAGAGATATTTAAAAAGATTGAAAGTGATAAAAATATGCTAGAAGAGATGAAAATGCATTAGTTAAAAATAATGAAAAAAGTTTATAAATTTAGATCAAAAGTCTGGCTCTATCCTGGTATGGCAGGATGGCATTTTGCAGGTGTTCCAAAGAAAGAGTCAGAAGAAATAAAGAAAGGATCTAAAGTAAAAGCAGGTTTCGGTTCTATTCCAGTCATGGTAACTATAGGTAAAACAAAATGGAAGACATCGATCTTTCCAGACAAGAGATCTGGTACATACCTACTACCACTAAAAGCTCTCGTTCGTAAAAAAGAAGAGATATTTTCTGAAGATACAATTTCTTTTAGTTTGGGATTAATATAAAAAGTCTTATAATATAATCAATTATTAATAACTTTTAAATACTATGAAAACATTGAAATGTGATTTATGTGAAGCGACAGCACAAGGCGAAACGTTTGAACAATGGATGCAAGCACTTATGCCTCACTACATGGAAGCTCATGCTTATGTAATGAGTAATCCATCTAAGACAAAAGAAGATCAAGATAAGTGGATGGTGGATAATAAGGCAAGATTTGAGACGGCATAAAATATTTTATATCAACAAAAAAGAACGATACTCATCGTTCTTTTTTGTAACATGAAGCTTTGTGGGTCGCACTTAGTACATAACTAAGTGGGTCATCAAAACTAACAGGTTGTCAATGCGGAGGCGGAGAGATTTGAACTCTCGATACCTTTCGGTATGCCACCTTTCCAAGATGGTGCACTAGACCGCTATGCGACGCCTCCGTGCTTATATAATCTACACTATTTTGAAGTTTTTAACAAAATAAAATTTTTGTGATATAATATAGCATATTATTAGTTTTTAATACTTAATCTTAATAAATATATGGAAATAAAATTAGAAAATAAGTCTAATTCTCAAGAGAGAAAATTAGGGCAACGTATAGGTGACACTATAAAAATAACTTGTCAGTATTGCAGGAAAGAAGTTAGTGGTGTTTTAACATCTATTGGTGAAGGTGCTGTTGTTATTTGCCCAAATGAACACCCTGGTTTTAATGTACCTGTGGTTGCTGTGAATTACTCCAAACATGATTTAGATAATTTGGGTTAGTTAGATAGTATTATAGCTAGTAATCAAATAGACTTAAGATTATAGTTGGAGCAGTAGGCATAATAGCACATCTACATCCGCTACACAATAAATAAATCTATGAAGAAAGTTGTTGTCATTGATAAAAAAGAAGGGGAGACACCTCTTGCTGCACTTGATAATTTCCGTCTAAAAAATAAAGGATACGAAAAAATCAAAATGACTTATGCGGGGCGTCTGGATCCTATGGCAAGAGGTCTGCTCCTAGTCTTAACAGGTGAAGAAGTTAAAAATAAAGATAAATATTTGGCTTTGACTAAAGAATACGTATTTGAAGTTCTTTTTGGTTTTTCTACAGATACGTATGACATCTTAGGAAAAGTCACATCTCCACCTGTATTTAGATATATCAAAAGTTATAATCGTAAAAATTTATCAAATTCTATAAAAGATAATTTAAAATATTTCAAAGGTGGATTCATCCAGACTTATCCAGCGTATTCCTCAAAGACAGTAGATGGTAAAGCACTATTTGTTTACGCGAGAGAAGGCTTAGATGTACCCGTTACGACGAGAGAAGTAAATGTAAAGAATTTAGAATTCTTAAGTTTGAGGAAGATATCTGGTAAAAAATTACTTTCTAATATAGAAAAAAGGATAGCTAAAGTAGAAGGTGATTTTAGGCAACAAATAATCTTAAACATGTGGGATGAAAAATTAAATACAAAAATTGATAAGGTAGATCAAGAGTTTTTTATAGCTAAGTTCGTGACTACATGTAGCAGTGGTACATATGTACGAGCCATAGCAAATGCCCTCGGGGAGAAGATGTGTGTACCAGCACTCGCGTATATGATAAAAAGGACAAAAATAGGGAGATATGGTAAAATATAATAATGGATGCTCAAAATATTTTAATGCTATTATTTGGTGTTGTGGTGACAGGTTTTCTGGTCGCAGACCTAGGATTTTTTAATAAAAAGAGCCATAAGATCGAGTTTAAGCCAGCTTTGTATCAGTCTATTTTTTGGATAGCTGTATCTCTTTTGTTCGGCATGCTTATATTTTTATTTGTAGGAAAAGATCTGGCTATTGAATTCTTTAGTGCATATGTTACTGAGAAGATGCTCTCAGTAGACAACCTCTTTGTCATCATGCTCATTTTCAGCTATTTTAATCTGGAGGAAAAATACCACCATAGAGCTTTGTTTTGGGGAATTTTAGGGGCGATAATTTTCCGAGGTATTTTTATTGGACTTGGTGCATACATCATTCATCAGTTTTACTGGGTTCTCTATATATTTGGAGCGATACTTCTCTATACTGGCATAAAGTTATTATGGCAAAAGAAGGAGGAGCACATCAACTTTAAAGACAATAAAATTATTAAGTTTTTCCATAAAATATTTCCCTTTACTGATAGTCACCATGGCGGGAAGTTCTTTTTTAGAGAAAATGGTAAGTTTTACTTTACATCACTTTTCATGGTTGTGCTTATGGTGGAGGCGACAGATATCATATTTGCTGTCGACTCTATACCCGCTGTATTTTCTATCTCACAAAATTTATTCGTTGTGTTTACTTCAAATATTTTTGCTATTATGGGTCTTCGAGCATTATTCTTTTTGCTTGAAAATATTTTACACCGCTTTCACCACTTACAGAAGGGTCTCGCTGTGATACTTGTATTTATTGGTCTTAAGATGCTCGCTGGGATATTTGGCTTGCATGTATCATCACTTATTTCATTCGCTGTTATAATGTTTGCACTTTTTTCTTCAATTACATTGTCCTTTATCTTTCCAAAAAAGATTTAAATAAAGTAGATTTGCAAAGTTCCCGTATGTTAAGCTTTTAGTATGAAAGAGATAGAACAAAATTTTATAAAAGAATATAAGAAATTAAATAAAGCTCAAAAACAGGCAGTGGATACTATCGATGGACCTGTCATGGTTGTTGCAGGTCCAGGCACAGGAAAGACGCAGGTACTAGCACTTCGTATAGCACACATCCTAAAGACAACGGATGCCGGGGCTAGCAGTATCTTATGCCTTACATTTACTAATTCTGGTGTTAAGGCTATGCGTTTGCGTTTGCGTGAATACATAGGGCCTGAATTTTCTAAAGTACATGTCTCTACTTTTCATAGTTTTGCCATGGAAATGATAGAGCAATATTTTAATGTCTTAGACATGGATATTATACCTAAAGTCATGGATGAGTCTGATGCTGTATTACTCTGCGACTCTATTTTAAATGATAATGAATGGACTTATATTCGCCCAAGGTCAGATGCATCAAGATATTTTCATGATTTGAAAAATTTAATCTCTCTCTTAAAACGAGAGCGTATGACAGGCTCGTCATTTCAAAATCTGATTACAAAAGAGATTTCGATATTAGAATCTGATCCTGACAACATTTCTTTACGGGGAGCTACAAAAGGTGAATTAAAAAAGGATATCCAAAAAAAGATAGAAGGGCTACATCGTACACTGGAGGCCATAAAGTTCTACGAACTTTATGAAGAAGCTAAAAAAGATAAAAACTTATTTGACTACGATGATGTTTTGGCAAATTTGGTGAAAATAGTAGAGAATTCTGAGGAGGCTCTTTATGACCTTAAGGAAAAGTATCAGTATATATTAGTAGATGAACACCAAGACTCTTCTGGTATTCAGAATGAATTTCTAGAAAAAGTATGGGGCGAAGAAGAGAGACCAAATATTTTTGTCGTGGGAGATGACAGACAACTCATCTATGGATTTAATGGCGCGTCTCTTGCGTATTTTGATAATTTTAAACATACATTTGGTGAAACAAAATTAATTACTTTAGAGGAAAATTATCGTTCAACAGAGAAAATTTTAGAATTATCCCATACCTTACTTCAGAGTTCTTTAACAGATGGTAAATTAAAAAGTAACCTTACTGAAAATCACCCTGTGCGTTTAGTGGAGGCAAGCTATCAAAGAGATGAGATCATTATGTGCGGACTAGAGATCAAAGAGAGATTGAAAAATAAAGAGAATGCAGAGGATATAGCAATACTCGTGCCTAAAAACAAACATGTTCGTAGTGCGATGGCAATATTGCGTGATATGGGGATACCGGTCGCAAGCGGTGATAAGTTAAACTTTTTTGACAGAGAAGAAACCAGAAGCCTTTTAGAGATCTTAAAGATAATAGTATATCCAGAGAGTGGGGTAGCAATATCTGCGTCTCTTTTTAATAAGTTTTCAGAAATTAATCCTCTCCTTGCACATAAGTTTATAAAAGAGCACAATATGCGAGAGTTTTCTATTTTAGATATTCCTGATCCTGACAATAGCCTTTTTAAAAATGAGGATTCTGTCAGTTTGTGGATAGAGAAATTAAAATCCTTTATTAACAGATCTGTGGATTTAGATTTGTATTCTTTAATACAAAATATAGGGTCAGAATTCCTGCTTCAGGGTGCAAAAAACCATGAAGAGCTAGTCTTGCGTGTTGAAGTGGTGCGTACATTTTTACACTTAGCACTTTCACAACTAGAGAAAAATTCAAAAACTACACTTAAGGACTTCTTGTTTTTTTTAGATAGACTGGAGTCTTATGGAGAGCATATCCCTCTTGCTGTTTTTTCTTCTGATACGGGAGTGAAGGTGCTCACACTCCATGGATCAAAAGGGCTAGAGTTTGACTATGTGTGGATCGCACACATGGACCAGAAATCTTTATCTTCTGGTAGGCATGGAGGATTTACTTTACCAGAAGTTCTCGAAGAGGTAATAGAAAAACAAGATGAGGAAGTTTTGAAACGTCAATTATACGTAGCTATCACAAGAGCTAAAAGATTTTGTACATTATCATATGCACTTCATTCATATAGCGGAGGTGATTTGGAATTAGCACACATTGTCAGTAACATAGGTGAGCATTTAGAAAAACAAAATAAAGATGAGACAGAGAGAATAATTTTAAAAAACGACCCTAAGATATATACAGAGAAAAAAGAGGTGGAAGATACACATACGACGCTAGCTCTTTTGCAGAAGTTGGTTGCACGAGACTATGAAGATAGGAAAATTTCCGTATCTCTCCTTAATAACTTTTTTGAATGCCCCTGGAAATGGTATTTTAGAAACTTGCTTCAATTACCTGAAGAAAAGAGTGCTAGTCTTGAGTTTGGAAGTGCTGTGCATACAGCTATCGATAAAATTTTAAGTTTAAAAAATTCCCCATCTAAAAAAGAGTTAGAAGAAATAAGCTTAGGCAATAAAGAAATATTATATATTATTTCTACTTGGGTTGAAGGCAGACTAGAAGAGATATCAGAGAAAAGGGAGGCTGAAAAAAGTGTTTCGCTTAATAGCGAAGAATTCCCACATTTAAATATGTATGGAAAGTTAGATCTTATAGAATATTTAGATCCGAATACTGTTCGTGTGACTGATTTTAAAACAGGTGGAGTGAGGAAAAAGGGAGAAATAGAAAAGAGAGATGAGGATGGTAGAATGAGTAACTACATGCGGCAGCTCGCAATGTATTCTTTTCTTATAGAGAAAAACTCTAAATGGAAACTAAAGGTAAGTGAATCTAGACTAGAATTTTTAGAAGCACAAAGTAATAAAGAGGGTATCTATAATACAAAAATAACTGATGAAGAAATAAATTTACTCATTAAGGATATAAAAGAATATGATGATGCTATAAAAACAGGAGAGTGGACTTCTCGTCCCTGTGATTATAATTCATTTGGGAAAGGTGGTACTTGCCCGTATTGTAAGATGGCTGAAATTTATAAGTAATTTTTTTCGCCATAGAATCTTGTATTTTTGTCTTTTTATAGCTAATATAGCCTTATGACTGAAGAAGGCAAAGAACAATACGAAATACTACTTTTATATAAGTATGTACATATTTCTGATACAGAAAATGTGATGAAAAAAGAGAAAGAGCTTTGTGAAAAGCTGGGCTTGAAAGGCAGGTGCATCATCGCATCTGAGGGTATAAACGCTACATACGAAGGCACAAAAGAAAACATCCAAGAATATATTTTTGAATTAGAAAAAGATGAAAGATTTAAAAATATTCATTTTAAACTAAGCACAGGTACTGGGTATGCATTTCCAAAACTATCAATAAAAGTACGCAATGAGATAGTGTCTTTACATTTAGGCACTTGTGACATAGATCCAAATGAAATTACGGGTGTGCATTTAAAACCTGAAGAATTGCATGAATGGATAAAAACAGGCAGAGAATTTTATATTGTAGATATGCGTAATGCGTATGAGCACAAAGTGGGGCATTTTGAAAATTCTATACTTCCTCCTATGGAGAATTTCAGAGACTTACCAAAGCTAGTAGAGCAGATATCTCATTTGAAAAATAAAACTGTTCTCACTGTGTGTACTGGTGGTGTTCGCTGTGAGAAAGCATCTGGTTTTCTTGTCACACAAGATTTCACTGACGTGTACCAGCTAGATGGTGGCATCGTGAGCTATATGGAGAAATATCCTAACGAAGACTTCCATGGAAAACTGTATGTATTTGATGGTAGGGTAACTATGGGTTTTTATACGGATGATATGAAGCATAAAATAATAGGAAAGTGCGACACATGTGGAGACACATCAGAGAATTATGTGAATTGTGCTAATCCTGTATGCCACAGGCATTTTATAGCTTGTGTTAAATGCGTAGATGAGGGAGAGGGAAAAGCCTTTTGTCCGGGTGGATGTGTCTTGTCTCGTCATGGTCGCAAAATTAGTCCAGTCGAGAACAATTTGGTATAATCTTTTGGTAATTTAACTTGCATTTATATATGCCAACAACTACATTAAGCATACATGGTCACAAGGTAAACATAGATGAACATAGTCATTCTGCAAAACAAGCTGCTAAGTATTTAGAAGAGAATGAATCTAATGCCAAGGCATTTTTTGATGAAGCACGGCATCATAACAGAGAAGAAAAAGAGGGAATAGCTCACTTTAAGATTGTTAAGCCTCTTCATTATGACGGAAGTACTCACTTTACCCTTATTCATAATCGTGAAAGTAATGAATACGAACTTCGCAAGAAACACCACGATGGTTTATTTTAATAATGAATAAAGAAATTAAAAAAGGTACCATACATCCACTCACACTTTTAGCTGAAGAAGCCTACAAGGCTTTTTCAGAGATGGGTTTTGAAATAGCGACTGGTCCTGAGCTCGAGACTGAGTGGTACAATTTCGATGTTTTAAATGTTGCCAAGGATCATCCAGCACGGGACATGCAAGACACTTTTTGGATTAAAGATTCTAAAGGCGAAGTACTCCGTACTCATAGTACGAGTGTGACAGCACGTGCCATAGAGCAGGCTGGAAAAGACGGCAGGCTGCCATGTGCATTTATATCAGTTGGTAAGGTGTATAGAAATGAAGCTACTGATGCTACGCATGAAATGCAATTTTACCAAGTAGATGGTGTCATGATAGGTAGTATCGAGGACGGAGTTAGCTTGGCAAATCTAAAAGGCGTACTCACTGAATTTTATAAAAAGATGCTAGGAGAGGAGACAGAAGTAGAGTTTCGTCCGAGCTTCTTTCCTTTTACCGAGCCGTCACTTGAAGTGCATGCGAAGTTTAAAGGCAGGTGGCTTGAGATGATGGGTGGGGGAATGCTCCATCCAAATGTTATTAAAAATTGCGGACTTAATCCAGATAAAGTACAAGGCTTTGCCTTTGGGGGAGGTCTTGACCGCATAGCCATGATCAAGTGGGGTATACCAGATGTGCGACTTTTTTATCAAGGAGACTTACGCCTCAATCAGTTTTAATTTGTAATTTTAAAATGAAAATTTCTTACAATTGGCTTAAGTGGTACATACCAGAAGCACCAGATAGAGATAAGCTCGCAGACATTTTTACTTACCATATTTGTGAGGTAGAGAGCGTAGAGAAAAAAGAAGGTGACACAATTTTTGATATAAACATACTACCCAATAGGTCACATGATTTACTTTCTCATAAGGGAGTGGCACAAGAGCTCGCTTCTCTTTTAAATATTTCATATACCGACCCAACGCCAAAATATAAAACTCCTTCATCTGTAGCTACTAATCTAAAGATAGATATAAAGACAGATAAGTGTAGGAGATTTATGGGTAGAGTGGTTCGTAACGTAAAAGTAGGCCCAAGTCCGGACTGGGTAGTGAATCACTTGGAGTCCATAGGCGAGAGAAGTATAAACAATCTCGTGGATGCTACAAATATTGTGATGTATAACACAGGGCAACCAACGCATTGTTTTGATTTAGATAAATTAGAAGGAGGCATCATCGTTCGCCCAAGTCTCAAAGATGATGTATTAAATTTATTACCTTCCACAAAGAACCCAAAAGGTGTAGTAGTGAAAGACAAAGAAGGAGTCATGCTTGTATGTGATGAAAAAAAACCTCTCGCTCTAGCTGGGATCAAAGGGGGTGCAGATTCTGGAGTAAGTGACAATACTACAAATATAATTCTCGAGGTGGGAAATTTCGATCCAATAAGTATAAGAAAAACTGCGCAAGCATTAAATATTTTTACAGACGCACGCAAAAGATTTGAAAATGATTTGTCTCCCGAGCTTGCACCTTATGCTATGCGTGAACTCTCTACACTTATATTTGAAATGTTCCCTGACGCTACTTTTGAAGATATAGTTGATGTGTATACAGTCAAACAAAAAGAAAAGAAATTAAAATTCTCTGCAGATAGGATTTCTAAAATTTTAGGACTGGAAGTTTCTGTTGTAGAGATAGGTAATATTCTAGAAAGATATAAAATTGGATATAAAAATGAAGGTGATGTCTTTGAGATCATTGTTCCACCCATGCGCCTCGACCTTACTTGTGAGGAAGACATGGCAGAAGAGATCGGACGAATCTTGGGCTACGATAAGGTGAAGCCTATCATTCCAAAAATTAACTTTACACCAAAGGTAAATGAAACATATATAAAAATGTCTGCTGTGAGAAATGAGCTTCGAAGTAAGGGGTATTCTGAAGTCATGAGTTATGCATTTTGTGATAAGGGAGAAATAGAAGTCATGCAAAGTGCATCTGATAAGAAATTCCTTCGCACGAACCTTGCTGACGGCCTCAAAGAGAGTTTGAAATTAAATAAAATAAATTCTGCATTGCTAGAAATGAAAGAAGTTAAAATATTTGAAATTGGAAGTGTCTTTAAAAAGGGCAGTGAAGAGACTCATGTCGCATATAATGAGAAAGACGGGATTATAGAGAAAACGTTAGATGAATTATATCAAGCAGTCACAGCAGGAGTGTTTTCCTCAGGTCCTCGGAAAAAATCCCCAGACCATTCAGAAAACACTCCTGCTGTGACTGCTAATTTAGAAAAATTTAAAATGTGGTCTTTGTATCCATTTATTTCACGCGACATAGCATTGTGGGTGCCAGAGAGCGTAGTGGCAGGAGACGTAGAGAAAATTATACGAGAGAATATGGGAGAGCTCGTGGTTCATGGGCCATATCTTTTTGATGAATTTAAAAAGGATGGAAAAATATCGTATGCTTTTCGGTTAATTTTCCAGTCTTACGAGCGCACACTTACAGACCTCGAAGTCGGTACTTTTTTTGATAAAATAACTAATAAAATCAAGGAAAAAGCTGATTGGCAAATAAGGTAAATTCTGATATAATAAAGAGATATTATGGCAAAAGATAAAGATCAAAAAGGACAAAAATACGATGCCTCTGATATCTCTGTTTTAGAGGGGCTAGAGCCTGTCAGGCGACGCCCTGGCATGTACATAGGTACTACTGGACCAGAAGGTCTACACCATTTAGTATGGGAGATTTTTGACAACTCACGTGACGAAGCTATGGCTGGTAGATGTTCTCGTATCGAAGTTGCTTTACTTCCCGATGACTATATACGAGTAGCTGATGATGGACACGGTATTCCTGTTGGTATACATCCTAAGACAAAGGTATCTGCACTTGAGACTGTGATGACAGTACTTCATGCGGGTGGAAAGTTTGATAACAATGCATACAAAGTCTCGAGTGGTTTGCACGGTGTGGGTGCGTCTGTGGTAAATGCTCTTTCAGTACACACAAAAGCAATAGTTCACCAAGATGGCGGTATCCACATGCAAGAATATAAGATTGGTAAACCACAACACAAAGTAAAACAAATAGGTAAAACAAAAGAGCATGGAACTATCATAATGTTTCAGCCAGACGGTACCATCTTTAAAGAAGGAATAAATTTCGATTATCAAAAAATCGTAAACCATTTAAGACAACAAGCATATCTGGTGAAAGGTCTTCTCATAACTGTGATAGATGCACGTGAAGCAAATCCAAAGGAGCTAGAAGGTGTGCTTGAAAAGGAATATTGGTTGAAGGATTCTGGGTTAAATGTTCCAGACTATTCTTTTTATTTCGAAGGAGGACTTTTGTCTCTCGTTAAATATTACAATAGACTTCAAAAACCATTACACAAAAATATTTTCTATATAGAAAAAGAAGTTGATGGTGTGGGCGTAGAGATAGCACTGCAGTACGTGGATGACATAGTAGACCGTATCATTCCATTTGCAAACAACATATATACAAGAGAAGGAGGTACTCACGTTACTGGTTTTAAAACAGCTTTAACTCGAACGGTCAACACATACTGTAAGAAAAACGAAATGATGAAGGAAGCTGAAGGTGGATTTACTGGAGATGACGTGCTTGAAGGATTAACCGCTGTTATCTCTGTGAAGCTTCCAGAAATTCAATTTGAAGGACAGACTAAGGGAAAGCTTGGTAGTATGGAGGCACAAGGTGCTACAGCTACTGTATTTGGCGAAGCATTTGCAAATTTCCTCGAAGAAAATCCTGATGATGCTAAAACAATAATAAACAAATCCATTCTCGCTCTCAAAGCTCGTAAGGCTGCCAAGGCTGCAAAGGACTCAGTGTTACGTAAGGGTGCGCTCGAAGGTATGACTCTTCCAGGAAAACTTGCAGACTGTCAGAGCAAGAACGCTTCGGACTCTGAGCTCTTCCTTGTAGAGGGAGATTCTGCTGGTGGCTCTGCAAAACAGGGACGTGACAGACGCACACAAGCCATACTTCCACTTCGTGGAAAAATTTTAAACGTGGAACGTGCGCGCATAGACAAGATGCTTGCTTCAAAAGAAGTGAAGTCACTCGTCATTGCTATGGGTACATCCATAGGCGACACATTTGATTTGGAAAAAATGCGATATCATAAAATAATTATTGCTACAGATGCTGACGTGGATGGTTCACACATACGCACACTTCTACTTACTCTTTTTTATAGATATTTTAGACAAGTCATAGATGCGGGATATATATACATAGCTCAGCCACCACTATATAAAATAAAAAAGGGTAAAGAAATCTTCTATGCGTATACTGACGAAGAGAGATTAAAAATAGTCGGCAAAGGCGCTGATATAAGTGAAATTGAAGAAGTAGAATCTGAGCAAGAAGGAGAAAATACAGAAGAAGAGGAGGGAAAAGAAGAAGCAACTGACAAAAAGAAATCTACAAAATTCCACATCCAGAGATTTAAAGGTCTAGGAGAGATGAATCCTGAAGAGCTCTGGGAGACTACAATGGACCCAAGCAACAGAGTGCTTAAGAAAGTAAACATCGACGACGCAGAAGAAGCAAATAAAATCTTCGACATCCTCATGGGCTCCGAAGTTCCTCCACGTAAATCCTTCATCCAGTCCAATGCAAAATTAGCAGAGATTGATATCTAGTTTGTGGGAGTTGCTGGGGTTCCGGGTTTTATTTTACTTGGAACTATAATACAGGCTACGAGGTAGGCTATGATTGCAGGAAATACGGCGGTGACTATTGCAATGAGCAAATATGCGAGTCTAAGAAGAGTTGGATCAGTGTTGTAGTATTCTCCAATGCCACCGATAACGCCTGCTATAATTTTATTATCCTCACTTTTGTATAATCTTTTTTCCATATAATTATTTCTTATTTTTAATTTCTTCTAATAATTTTGCTATGAGGCCTTCTTTTGACATTTGTCCTAAGTTTCCAGAGTCACGAGATTCGAGAGTTACTTTATCCGCCTCTATTTCTTTATCACCGATGACGATCCAGTAAGGCATCTTGTTATTTTTAGCATCGCGAACTTTCGTACCTAAGTTTTCATCTTTGTCATCTAATTCCACACGAATATTATGCTCTTTGAGCATTTCAGATATTTTCTGTGCATAGTCAGTGTGATTTGTTCGGACGGGAATTATTTTTACTTGCACAGGAGAAAGCCAGAGAGGGAAGGCACCACTGTATTTCTCTATGAGGAATGCCATTATTCGCTCTATGGCTCCGATAGAGGATCTGTGTACTACGAATGCAGTATGATTTTGACCATCTTCTCCAACATATGTTAAATTAAATCTACTTGGCATGCAGAAATCATACTGAACAGTAAACGCAGTATCCTCTTTGCCGTTTACGTTTTTCATTTGTATATCTATCTTTGGTCCATAAAAAGCAGCTTCATCTTTAGCTTCTTCAAATTTTGAACCTCTTTTCTGCATTAATTTGCGAAGCAAGTCTTCGCCTTTTTCCCAGGCATTGTCGTTTTTGTAGTATTTTTCTGTATTATTTCTATCACCTAGAGATAATCGGTATCTATAGTCGACATCAAGCTTTAAATTAAATACTGAAGTTACGTATTCAATAAGATCAAGTGCACGACTTATCTCATCCACTGCTTGTTCTTCGTCTTTACATATTATATGTGCGTCAGCGAGACAGAAGCTTCGAACTCTTTGTAGTCCCATGAGTTCACCTGATTGCTCATATCGATAAAGTTGAGCAAGCTCTGCTATGCGCATAGGTAGCTCACGGTAACTATGAGGACTAGAAAGATAAAGTTCGAAGTGATGAGGGCATGTCATCGGACGAAGCATAAATTCTTCATCATCTATTTGTATTGGTGCATACATTGAGTCTTTGTAGTGAGGGTAGTGACCTGATTTTTTGTATAAATCAAGTTTTGCGATATCAGGTGTTCGTACGTGAAGGTATCCTCTTCTTATCTCTTCGTCAACTATAAAGCGTTCAAGTTCACGACGTATTGTCGCACCTTTTGGTAGCCATAATGGCAATCCTTTTCCGACTGTATCACTAAATGTAAATATACCAAGCTCTTTTCCGAGTCTTTTGTGATCACTGCTATTCTCTTTTTGTTCATCTATGTTCATGTTTTAGATAATAGCACATTCTTGGATTTTTTCACGTCCTCGGTTGGTTCCTGGTCGTATAATTTTGCATTTAAGCCATAATATGCTAGAGTGTATATATTATGGTAGTACGAATGAGACATACAAAATCGCATACAAAGAACAGGCGTTCTCACCACGCTTTAGAGAGCACTAGCTTTGCTAAGTGTACTAATTGCGCGGCTATGAAGAGACGTCACACAGTCTGTTCTACTTGCGGTTTTTATAGAGGTAAAAAGGTATTTGATTTAGTAAAAAAGACAGAGAAAAAGCAGAAAAAAGCTAAGGCTAAAGCTGCTCCATCTGAAGCTAAGTAATTACTACCCAATATTATTTTGATTATTTTGGGTGTTAATTAGTTAACTTGTTTTCTATAGCTCATTAATTTATGGCAAACAGGCACCTCTCAAGATCAATAGTGCTCCAAACCCTCTTTGAATGGGATTTCATGCCTGTTGAAAAAAAGAGTGGAGAACACAAAGAAAGTGAAGTCATAAGTGAGATTCTAAAAAGAAATTTAAAAGAGTTCATGCCTGAAGCCACAGATGATGCTTTTGTGCATTCTCTCATTGATCAAATATTAAAGAATCGTACTGTCATAGACGAAGTCATAGAAAAAGCTGCACCTGACTGGCCTATAGATAAGATTTCTATTGTAGATAGAAATATATTACGCATAGGCTTGTGTGAGCTACTTTTTGGCAACAGGGTACAAGTACCTCCTAAGGTAGCTATAAATGAATCTATAGAATTAGCAAAAAGCTTCGGCGGGGAGAATTCTAGTAAATTTGTAAATGGAGTACTCGGTGCAGTATACAAAGAGCTCGGTGAGCCTGATAAAGAGCAGAAGACCAAAACAAAAGATAAAAATTTTGGTGAGCCTGTAGACATCTCTACTTTACCTGTGGAGAGAAAGGGTGGGGCACTGGTCTATGCTGTAAGGCAGGGTGCACAGGGTAGTGAAATTTTCTTTGCTCTTGTTCATGATGTTTTTGGTTATTGGACCCTTTCAAAGGGTGGCATTGAAGAGGGTGAAAATGAAGAACAGGCTACCATCAGAGAGATTAAAGAAGAGATAGGACTCGACGTAGTTATAAAAGAAAAATTAGGTCAAAACGAGTATGTGGCAAATCACCCAGTTAATGGGAGAAGTTTAAAAAGGGTAGTGTATTTCCTAGCAGAGAGTGAATACAAAGAACTTGTACTTGAGGATTCTACTGGACTTGATAATGCACGGTGGTTCTCATTATCTGCTCTTGCCGAACTCCGAATATATAACGATATATTACCAATCATTAAAAAAGCGGTGGAGATTATTTCAAACAATACGAATAAATAGTAATACAGATAATAAAATGATTAATTTTGAAAATTTTGAGAAAAAAACAAATATCTTTTTTAAAGATAAAAATTTATTAAGACAAGCTTTTACACACCGTTCATATATCAATGAAAATGTCGGTGTGAAGACTTCTCACAACGAACGTCTAGAATTCTTAGGTGACGCAGTTCTCGAGCTCATCTCTACAGATTATTTATATAAGAAATATTCAAATTATACAGAAGGAGAGTTGACTGCTGTGCGTTCTGCACTCGTTAATGCGACTATCATATCTGAAGTAGCCAGTGAGTTAGGTATGAATGATTATCTGCTTTTATCAAAAGGAGAAGCGAAGGATCACGGGAAGGCACGACAATACATCCTCGCAAATACATATGAGGCATACATTGGTGCCATGTATCTCGACTCTAATTATGAAACAGTAAATAAATTTATTACAGAAAATCTTCTCATAAAGACTGATGAAATAGTGAACAAAAAGCTTTGGCGTGATGCTAAAAGTTTGATTCAAGAAAAGGCACAGGAATTCCTACAAGTGACCCCAGCATACAAAGTTTTGCATGAGATAGGTCCTGACCACAACAAGCAGTTTACTGTTGGTATATTTTTCGGTACATCTAAAATAGCAGAAGGCAACGGTAAGAGTAAACAAGAAGCGGAAGTGAAAGCAGCCGAAGCTGCATTAAAAATAAAAAATTGGGTTGATTAGATCTAATGGTAAGATGATACTATGCGTCTCAAGACACTTGAAATAAACGGATTTAAATCTTTTGCACAAAAAAGTGTTTTAGATTTTGGTAGCCCTGTGACTTGTGTTGTGGGGCCGAATGGTTCTGGGAAGTCTAATGTCGTGGAAGCATTTAGATACGTCCTTGGAGAGCAGTCTATGAAATCCATGCGTGGTAAGTCTGGACTCGATCTTATCTTTAAAGGATCAAAAAGTTTATCAAAAGGTACGAGCGCGCAGGTAAAAATATATTTCGATAACTCAGATAAGATATTTAAACTTTCAAATGAAAATGGAGAAAACATAGATTTGAATTATGATACTATCTGTATTTCACGTGAAGTGTATGCGGATGGACTTAATAAATATATTTTAAATGGGAGCGAAGTTCGTCTTAAAGATATTCACAATCTTCTGTCTTCACTTAACATTGGCTCCTCAGGGCACCACATTATCTCTCAAGGTGAAGCGGACAGAATACTAAATGCGAATTCACGTGAGAGGCGTGAGATGATAGAAGATGCACTTGGTCTCAAAGTTTATCAATATAAAATAAAAGAATCTGAAAAGAAGCTTGAGCGTACCGAAACAAACATGAAAGAAGTGGGGATACTTCGCAGAGAAAATGCGCCCCACCTTAACTTTTTAAAGAGACAGGTAGAGAAGTTTGAAAGAGCAAAAGATATGCAGATAGAGCTGGGACAGCTATATATGGAGTATCTTAAAAAAGAAAGTATTTTCTTAGAGAAAGAAAAGTCTAATCTTACATTCGAAAAGCATAAAGTCCTAAAAGAGCTCGAAGATGTGTCAGGAAAAATATCAGACGAAGAGGAAGCTCCAACAAAAGGGAATAAGAAAATTGAAGAATTACGAGAGATAGAAAATAAATTAAATGAAATCCGTAACTTAAAAGCTGAGATAAGCAGAAAGCTTGGTCGCATAGAAGGAATGATAGAAGGAGAAACTCGCAGAAAGGAAGTGAGTACTGAAGTGGTGGCTTTAACTCAAAGAGAGATGGAAGTCTTTATCGAGGAGATAAACTTCGGTATAGATGAAGCAATTTCTAAAAATACCATAGATGAGATCAAGCCTATCTTGGACAGGATAAAAAACATACTACAATCCCTTAATAAAAATAAAAAGGAACAAACAGAAGAGAAAATCAACCTTGAATTAGAAGCTTTGCAAGCTACGCAAACACAAATCTTAAAAGAAATAGAAGGCCTAGAAAGAAAAGAAAAAGAATTTAGAGAGAGTGTTGAAAATGTTAAAAATGAAATCAATACAGAGATGGAAGCACTTCGAGATCTCGAAAAAGAGAAATTTAAATTTAAAGTTAAATATCAGGAGTTGTCCTCAGCTCTCGGAATTTTAAATCTAAAAGAAGAAAATTTACACAGTAGAGCTGAGTCTTTTGAAAACGAGATCAAAGAAGGGGCAGTGCTCATAGGTAGAGAGATATTATCATACAAAGATTTTGTTGTAAAAGATCCGGATTTTACTCAGGGCTCTCAAGATGAATTAAAGAGACGTATAGAGCGTATTAAAATCAAACTCGAAGATGCGGGGCTTGGAAATGCGTCTGATATAATGAAAGAATTTAAAGAGGTTACGGAAAGAGATGAATTTTTACAAAAAGAGATAGAAGATCTCACACAGAGTATAGAGTCTTTGAATGTTCTTATTAAAGATTTGAAAGAAAAGATAGACATAGAATTCAAAGAAGGTATCAAGAAAATAAATGTAGAATTTCAAGAATTCTTCTCTCTCATGTTTGGTGGTGGACATGGACACCTTTCAGTCGTGGTGGAAAATAAAAGAAAGAAAAAAGATGAAGATGGGGAATTTTTGCTTGAGACAGATGAAGAGCTTGTATTCGAGCAGGGGATAGAGATAGACGTATCACTGCCTCATAAAAAAGTAAAAGAACTTCATGCACTCTCAGGTGGCGAGAGGTCACTCACTTCTATCGCCATACTTTTCGCTATGTCACAAGTAAATCCTCCACCATTCCTCGTATTAGATGAGACAGATGCCGCACTCGATGAAGCAAACTCTCGTAAATATGGGGACATGATAGAGAAGCTCTCAAAGCATTCACAGCTTATCGTCGTGACTCACAACAGAGAGACTATGTCTCGTGCTGGAGTTTTGTATGGTGTAACAATAGCTAGTAATGGCGCATCAAAACTTCTATCTGTAAAGTTTGACGAAGCCACTCAAATTGCAAAGTAGCTTGTTAAACATCGGGTGTTTGACAAGCATGGCATAAGGTTGCTTTTTTTTTTTGAATACTGTATTTTTTTAGAGGAGGTACTTATGAAAAAAGAAGAAGATAAGGATGTAGTCGTATTGCATCCTATAGTATTGATAGTTATGGTAATTGTCCTTGTGACAGTTGCCTTGTTTGTAGCATCGTGGCTTGTAAAAGCCACGATGCTACACTTGAACCTCCTGGAACCATAGTTTTCAGGAGGTAACAGTGCCGAGTGTGTAAGAACACACTCGGCACTGTTATTATTTTAAGGGGTTTCTAAATTTTAATTTTTAATATCTTGTCTTGAATTCTCAATTGTCAAACACCCGATGTTTGACAAGCTATAACGAAATAATATTTATTTTATTTTAATTTCTCCGAGAGGATTTAATTTTACTCCTTGCTCTCCGAAGTCACTTTGTGAGAGATTGTTTATTATTGTAATTGCAGTATTACTTAAGTCAGGGCGGGGTATGCCGTATCTATCTATTTCAAAAGATTCTATGTTTCCAGAAATTATAGAGCCATGTTTATCTAATGTTACATTTAGCATCCCTGAATTTTTTAATGTGCCTGTGGTTAGTATTCCATCTGCCATAGCAAAGTTTCCGAGTGAGTAAGCAATTAACTTGTTTTCATACCATTCTATGCCACGAAGAACATGAGGACCAGAACCTAGTACTAGGTCGGCTCCAGAGTCTATGGCGTTGTGTGCAAAGGCTCGAAGATCCCCTCTGTTTTCTCCTAAATACCATTCCACTTCTCTTGGTGTATGAGAATAGCTAGCACCTTCTCCGCCACCATGGAATACTACCACCACAATGTCCGCATCTTTATCTGCTTCTTGTATTAAATTTGCCACCTCATTAGTTCTATTTAAATCATTTGTCCATGAATAATTAGAGAAGCCTACCAGACTTATCTTGATATTATTTTTTGTTATATAAGTTACTTCACCTTTCATGCCACTTGGTATAAGCCCTATTTCTCGTATGTTTCTTATTGTGTCTATTTGTCCAACTTCTCGGTAATCATTAAAGTGGTTATTGGCTACATTTAACACATCAAATGAGGCGTCTCGTAGTAATTTTAAGAAAATATCATTTCCATTAAATGAAAAACAATTCTTAGAATCTATTTTACATTTTGAAAATATAGAATCAGTCGCTGCTCCCTCAAAGTTAGCTATCATTACCTCAGGCTTCTCTGTGTATGAAGTAATATCTGAAAACATATTAGGATATGCATCAATACCAGGAATTATGTCACCCACAAAGCCTATGTGTATCGTGTCTTTTGTTTTATGTACTTCTGTGGTGGGTGCTGTGTTTCTCTTGTCGTCAGTATTGTTTATTATGCTCGCAAGGATAGCAGCATCTTCTTTAGTTGTGTCTTCTTTTGTGGAAAGTAGTATTTGTGCCTTATTTAAAATTCTCGTATATATTAATTTATCTCTAGTCCATGCACCGTGCACTACTAACACCACTATCAAAATAGTACAAACCATCCACAATGAGTGAGGCTTTGAATTTTCCATGACTTTATGGTGTTGGTTTAACTTCTTTAAATAATATATTTTCTTCTTTGCCTTTGGTTAGGCTGTCAGGCTGGAATGCAGAATTTAATTTCACTATGTCTTTTCTAATAGTCATATTACCGTCTTTATTTAGTTTAATATTTAAGAGCATGCCTTGCATGGTGGCCACAGAGAATTTCTGGTCAAAGATAAAGTTTCCGAGAGAATATGCGATAAAACTATTTTTGTAAACTTCCGTGTCCTGTACTACATGTGGATGGTGACCTATGACTATCTTAGCTCCAGCATCTACTGCTTTGTGTGCTAGGTATTCTTGCCTTTTGTTGTGTATCGTTTTGTACTCATCTCCAAAGTGAAATGATACTACAAGGTAGTCTACTTGTTTTGAAGCATTTTGAACTATTTCATCAAAACGAGGATTGTTTGCGAGCAATAATCCTGAATTTTCTATCGAAGCTTCCATCCAGTTTGGTCCTACGTCTGAGAATCCAAGGAATCCTATTTTCATTCCGTATTTTTCTATGATGGCTGGCTTTTCTGCTTCTATGCTTGTGTATCCTCCTCCTGTGTAGAGGATTTCATTTTCTGCGAGTCTGCCTAGCGTGTCTCTGTACGCAGGACGTCCCCAGTCGCCGACGTGGTTGTTTGCTATAGATACGATACTGATACCAGAACCTTTGAGTGCAGGTACAATACCAGGATTCATTCTAAAAGAATATAAATTTTTAAGATCAGCGCCTTGGTCGGAAGCAGGACCCTCTAGGTTGGCAAAAGTTATGTCTGACTTTTTCATTGTGTCACTCAAATCTTTTACTTTTCCGAAAAGGGCAGAGTAGTCATTGTTGAAATTTTTTACTACTGAATTCCTGACTCCTCGGTCGAGCATCATGTCTCCAAGAAATGCTAGGTTTAAGAAATCAGGTTCACGTATGTCTGGAATCCCCAGCTTTTCTTTTACCCAGTCAGTATTTGCATCTACTGTGCCTCCGTAATACACATACTTTTTTAAATATTTTAAAATAGTTTCTACGTCTTTTTTTCTATCATAACTTTGAAGGAGAGTAATCCCAATAGGACGGTAGCCACTCTCACCTAAAGGTAAATTAAAAATAGAGACGACTGTTTGCTTTGCTTCATCTGTGTAGCCACTCTTGCTTCCTAGGTATCCTTCTTGTCCTAAAAATTGACTTATGTTTGACCAGCTGTGAACTTTGTCGGAGTAGCTTCTCTTTGTTGTTATTTCAAATAAGTCATTTTTATTTTGTGTTATGTATCCTGCGAGTTTGAAAAGGTCTCCGGCTGTGGAAATATTTTGTGGAGAGAGACCACTTGGATCTTTGTAGGAGGTGTGCGTCATTTGTAATTGTTGTGCCTTTTGATTCATCTTTGTTAAGAAAGTATCTCTGCCGAAGTACTCTGCGGCTAATTCTGTCGCATCGTTACTAGACTCAAGGAGCATGGGGTATACGAGGTCTAGTGTTTTTATTTTCTCTCCTAATCTGAGTCCTCCGTTTGTACCATATGTCGCTAGTGCTCTACTGCTCACTTTTACTACATCTGTCGGTGTGGAAAGTTCTTTGGTGACAAGTGCTGTCATGAGCTTTGAAGTAGATGCAATGGGGAACTTAGACTCTTCATTTTTAGCAAGTATTATTTCTCCCGTTTTTAAATCTCCAACTATAAAAGCTTTTGCCGAAACTTTAGGTGAGCCAATAAGGTCTTTGTTTACATATGAGTATTTCCGCAGAGCATTTCCTTCTTTGTTTGACTCTGATACCAGAGCGAGGTTTGTACCAGGAGAAATATCTTTGTCTCTAAATAAAGAAAAAGAAGTGGAGCTAATGTATATTCCTATTACGACAAAAACAACAAGCCAAAATGCCATGTGTACCTTTTCTTTTCTTTTATTGTTATGTTCGGGATTCATACTAAAATATAATCAATATTTTTCTTTTCTAAATCAACTTCCTTAACTTTTATCCTAACTTCATCTCCAAGTCTGTATTTCTTTTTCTTCTTTTGTCCTACGAGCTGTAATTTCTTCTCATCAAATGTGTAAAAGTCATCATTCATGTCTCGGACTTTTACTAATCCCTCACACTTTGTTTCTTTTTCTTCCACATACATACCCCATTCTGTGATGCCACTTATCACACCAGTAAAAAGCTCTCCTTTCTTTTTAGACATGTACTCTACCTGTTTGTATTTTATTGAAGCACGCTCTGCATCAGAAGCATACTTTTCTTGTACCGAGGAGACCTTGGCTATTTCTTCTAGTTGACCTATTTTTTCTGTATCAACCTTTGCACCTTTTAAGTACTCGTTTAGTATTCTGTGTACTATTATGTCTGGGTATCTACGGATGGGGGAAGTGAAGTGTGTGTAATATTCAAATGCGAGACCGTAGTGTCCTATGTTGTTTGTAGAATATACGGCTTTTGCCATACTTCGTACCACTGCACGCTCGACTGTGTTTTCTTCATTTTTACCTTTGAGGCTTTTAAGTAAATTGTTTATTTCACGAGTAGGTATGATACCGTCCTTTAAGCTTACCTTATGTCCTAAGCTTTTTAAAAAGAATGCGAGATCTGCCATTTTTTCTTTGCTTGGATTGTCGTGTACGCGATATATAAACTTTATATTGTCTTTCTTTAAGCCTTTTGAAAGCATCTCTGCCACACGCCTGTTTGCGAGGAGCATAAACTCTTCTATTAATTTATTTGAGTCTCCTCGCTCTTTTTTTACGACTTTAATAGGAAATCCAGTTTTGTCTAATACAAATTTTACTTCTTCTTGTTCTAGGGATATCGCACCTTTTTCAAATCTTTCCGTGTTTAATTTTTTCGCTAGATTGTTTAAGATTGTTAATTCTTTGTGGAGGGGAGTACCACTTTTTTTTATGGAAACTTCCGCTTCTTCGTAAGTAAATCTTTTTTGTGAATTTATCACAGTACGTCCGTACCATTCATTTTTTATTTGTGCATTTTTGTCTACGATGAAAACAGCACTCATTGCCAGTCTGTCTTTATTTGGCACTAGACTGCATAGATCGTTTGAAAGTACTTCTGGAAGCATGGGTATCGTTCTATCCACTAAGTATACAGAAGTTGTGCGGTCGCCAGCTTCTTCGTCTAATGCACTTTGAGGCAAAACATAATACGATACATCTGCTATGTGTATACCCACTTCATAATTTACCCCGTCCTTGGCGGGGTCACCTACTTCTTTAAATGAAATAGCGTCATCAAAATCTTTTGCATCAAAGGGGTCTATTGTGAAGGTCAGAGTTTGTCTAAAATCTTTGCGTCCCTCGTAGTCTTCTTTTTTTATGCCACGAAGTTTTATGGCTTTGGCTTCATCTTCTACATTGTGAGGGAGATTTGTATCAAATCCTTTTTCTAAAACTATTGCATTCATTTCAGCATTGTTCTCTCCTGGTTTACCGAGGACTTTCACTATGCGTCCTTTTGGTGCTTTACGTGGATCAGTCCATGAAACTATTTCTACAAAAACCTTTTGTCCTATTTTTGCATTGTTTAAATCCTCTTTAGCTACAAGAATATCCGTATACATTTTCGTATCATCAGGTTTAACAAAAAAAATATTTTTATCAGTTTCCTTGCCCGCCGAAGCCTCGGCGAAGACGGGCTCGAGCACACCCGCAAAGCTCATTTTTGCTCGAGTTATTATTTTACTTACTTCAGCTGTCTGCCTACCATGACCTTTTGGGTGGAGGACTATCTCTACTGTGTCCCCGTGCAGGGCAGTGTTTAAATGCTTGTAGTCTATTTCTGGATCATTACCCTTATCTTTATTTTGATCTATGGCTACGTATCCTGTGCCTTTAGAAGATATGGATATCACCCCTTGCAGTCTGTTTGTTGTTTTTTGCTTCATGTATTTAAATATAGCATGTTTATTTGCCTTTTTTCTAATTTGTGTTAAACTGGTCTAATGTTAAAAATCAGATTACAAAGGATAGGACGAAAGAACGACCCAAGCTTCCGGGTAGTTTTAACTGACTCAAAGAACAGTACTAAAAGCGGAAGATTCTTAGAAATACTAGGAAATTACAATCCTAAACTCGGAGTGAAGACTCTACAGGCAGATCGTATAAAATACTGGATGGGAAACGGTGCTCAGTGTTCAGACACCATGCACAATTTTCTCGTGCACGACAAGATAGTCGAAGGCAAGAAGAAAAACGTCCTCCCAAAAAAGAAGCCAACACAAAAGAGAAAGGAATTGAAAGCAGGCAAATAATTTTGTATAATAATACGGATACGCAGTAAGTCGTAACACTGCATAGATTATAAAATTAGAATTTAACCTAAATATATGGAAAACGATCAGGTGTTTCTAGAATACGTAGTGAAGGCTCTCGTAGACAATCCAAATGACGTAAAGATAGAGCGTACAGTGGACGAGATGGGTGTACTTATAACTCTCACAGTCAACCCTTCTGATATGGGTAAGATCATAGGAAGAATGGGTAATACTGCAAAGGCTATTCGTACTCTCCTCCGCATCATAGGTATGAAGAACAACGCTCGCGTAAACTTAAAGATTAACGAGCCAGAAGGTGGCGCACCTAGACCAGCTAGTAGTAGTGAGGAGATAGGTGGCTCAGCATATCAGCGTGGAGGCCCTACTACATCTCAAACTTCATTTAAGACTGTAGACCAGGCAATGGAAGACTTAAAGGGGATATAATTTAAATAAAAAATACTCAAACACAAAAAAAACGCTTATTTTGTAAGCGTTTTTTTTGTGTTGCTATTGACAATATATATATATATATATATATATGCTTTTATTGATTTTAGATAGTCAAGCATACGCCAGTTTGTATCGGCGTGTGCATTTAACAACTGCAGATTTTGAAAAGGAATGGTTATGCGAAAGATTTTTTTTGCGTTCGTTTTCGTTTTTTCGACTTTGGTTTTCCTTGGGTGCGAGGGAGTCGCGCCTCAGGGGCCACATACCTCGTCTGCAACGAGGTATGTGGCGACACCGACTCCCACGCCGGGTGTGACTGAGGTCACGCCGACCAAAATCGGCGTGAGCATTCCCGAAGAAAATTTCATTGCATTCCCTGCCTGCGATGGCGGGGAGTGTTTCGAATTCGTCTTCGTAATCGGCCTTGATTTGCCTGGCGAGAGCAAGCCGTGTAGCGTCTACTCTCGCCATTCGGCTTATAATTCGGAGCCGAGTAAAGGGGGGGTGAAAACCGCCCCTGAAATCAAGGAGGGTCGGCGCCTCCACTCTTTGATTCCAACATTAGATCCTAAGAGAGTTCGGGTCATGTTGGTTGACGGCGAGGTCACCGAGATCCAATATATCGGTGAATTTATCGGGTCGGGCTTTGTTTCGACCGAAATCATTTGGGAGAAGAACAAAACCTTCTAGGTTTGTTTTTCTCCCACACAGGCTGAGGGGCCTATAACCCTCAAAAAATAGCCGGTAATCCTCGAGGATTACCGGCTATTTTAATTGTACATCAGGTAAATAGTATGATATAATATATTTATGAAAAATATTATTCAATTTATTATTTCACAAGGTGTAGACGGGTATTTTGTTGCCAAGGCGACAGATTTCCCTATTTTTACTCAAGGTAAAACCTTAGATGAAATTACAAAAAATATTTCTGAGGCCACTGAGCTTTATTTGGAAGTTTCCATGAAAGATGATTCTATTAACAGTCTTACTAAAAATCCTTCAGTATTGATGAATTACGAGATACCATTTAGACAGTATGCCTAAACTTCGCAGGATTTCTGGGAGTGATTTGATAGGTTTTCTTGAAAAGCAAGGTTTCATACTTAACCGTCAAAAAGGCAGCCATATGATTTTAAGTAGAATAGTGGAAGGAGTTTTGGAACATTTAGTTGTCCCTAACCATAAAGAACTTGATCGTGGTATGACTCATGGGATTTATAAACAAGCAAGAGAGTATCTCCCTGAACAAGAATTAAAAAAGTTTTTCTACACGGAATAATAAATAAGTGAGTCGAGTTTCGCTATGCGTTTTCATATAATAACTATATTTCCCGAGATGTTTGACTCTTATTTACAAGAGTCTATTTTGGGCCGGGCGGTGAAGGATAAAAAGATTTCTATAAAATTCTATAATCCTATAGACTACTGTGAGCCAAAAAAGAGGATAGATGGCAGGCCATACGGAGGCGGACCGGGGATGGTACTTCGTCCTGAGCTTTTTCTTAAAGCATTTGCTGCGGCTAGTAGAAACTTTTCTCGGGTCCTCGGAAAAAATCCCCAGACCACTCGAAAAGCTTCTTCTAGCCTTCGCAATGTTAAGGTAATTATTTTTTCTCCTTCAGGTAAAAAGTTTGATACTAGCTATGCGAAAAAATCTGCACAAAAATATACAGATATAATTTTGATTTCAGGTAGATACGAAGGCATAGATGCACGAGTGCAAAAGATCTTAAAAGCAGAAGAGATATCCATAGGGGATTATGTTTTAACAGGTGGCGAGCTACCCGCTATGGTTTTGATCGATTCTATCTCTCGTCAGATCTCAGGAGTACTCGGCAAATATGAATCCCTAGAAGAAGAGAGAATCTCAAGTAGTGAAGTATATACCCGTCCTGAAATACTAAAATATAAGGGTAAGAACTATAAAGTCCCAAAAGTCTTACTTTCTGGTCATCAGGCAAAGATCGAGGAATGGAAAAAGGGTAAATAATAACTTGTAGACGTCCGACGTCTACAAATAGAGGCTAAACCTCTATTTACGTCTATCTGAGCCTATAAATTTGACAAACATTAAAAAATAAGTATACTTATTTTGATTCATTGATTGAGTACTGGATGCAATCTTGTGTGCATTATAAACGTTTAAGCTTAATCATTTTCTAGACAATAATAAGAAGTTAAAAGAAACAGCATTTCCCTTTGTTTTTCTCGCTGTATTTTTTGGTTTTTCTTTTATTTTAGATAAAAATAACTATGCAAATAGAAAAAAAGCTGCCGAAGAAGCATTTCTCTAGGTATAAGAAGCCATTGGTCGAATTTCCAAATTTGATAGAAGCTCAGATTAAGAGCTTCAAGTGGCTTGTAGAAACAGGCATCGGTGAAGTTTTTAAGGAGTTTTCTCCTATTAGTGATTATTCGACAAAGAAGTTTGAACTAGAGTTCACTTCTTTTTCTCTAAACGAGCCAAAGTTTGATGAGAGTTACGCTAAGATAAATAAATTGTCTTACCAAGGTCTTCTCAAAGCTCGTGTAAAATTAAATAACAAGATTTTAGGTACTGTTAAGGAACAGGAGATTTTCATGTCTGAAATTCCTCTCATGACTTCACACGGTACTTTTATCATAAACGGAGTAGAGAGAGTTATCGTTCCACAGCTCGCCCGTTCTTTCGGTGTTTTCTTTACAGAGTTAGAAGTAAAGGGGGGTAAATATTTTGGCGCAAAGATAATCCCTGCTCGTGGAGTATGGATTGAAATAGAGTCTGATGCTGATGGTGCAATATACATACGAATAGACAAAAAGAGAAAATTTGGTGCTATGTCACTCCTTCGTGTATTTGGATACGACACAAACGAAAAAATAGAAGCAGCATTTAATAGTAAGGAAACACCTGATTTTATAAAGGCGACTATTAAGCAGTGTCTCCTTAAAGACTCAGCAAAAACAGCAAATGATTCATATATAGAGATATACAAGCGTTTAAGAGACGGAGACATGGCTACTGCTGACAATGCAAAGGAGTTTATCGATTCACTATTTAGTAAAGACAGATACGACTTGTCTTCTGTGGGACGTTTTAGATTTAACCAGCGTTTTAATAAATCTATGGATGAAGAAGAGCTTGCAAGAAAGACAATCTCTCCTGAAGATTTATTGACTGTAATTACTCACATCATAACATTAAACAATACTCCAGGATCTCGCGCTGACGACATAGATCACTTGGGTCAGAGACGTGTGCGTTTCGTGGGAGAAATTCTTCAGCAGAAAGTTCGCACAGGTATGATGCAGATAAAGAGAAATATCCAAGACCGTATGTCCATCATTGATGTAGACATGGCTCTTCCTATACACATCATAAACCAGCGTCCACTTCAAGCTCGTATTAAAGAATTTTTCACTACAAACCAGCTCTCACAATTTATGGCGCAAGAAAATGTGCTTAACGAAATAGAGCATTTGCGTACTTTGTCTGCGCTCGGACCCGGCGGTCTTACTCGTGAACGTGCAGGACTCGAAGTGCGTGACGTGCATCCTTCACACTACGGTAGAGTCTGTCCTATACATACTCCAGAAGGTCCAAACATCGGACTTATCTTGCACCTTTCTACATACGCAAGAATAAATGAATTTGGAATTATCGAAACTCCTTATATCAAAGTTAAAAAAGGTATTATTACTGGTGAAGTTGTTTACTTAAACGCAGTTCAAGAAGAAGGCTACAACATTGCACACGCTGGTATTAGCTATGATGAAGATGGAAAAATAAATGGAGACAAAGTAGAAGCAAGACTTAAAACAGAGCCAGGTACTATTTCTAAAATGGAACTTGATTTCATTGATGTGGCTACAAACCAAGCTTTCTCTATTGCAACATCTCTCATACCATTCCTCGAACATAACGATGCAAACAGAGCACTCATGGGAAGTAACATGCAGAAGCAGGCGGTACCTTGCGTATCTCCTGAAGCTCCACTCGTCGCAACTGGTGTGGAAGAATTAGCATCAAGAGACGGAGGACGTTTAATACTTTCTGAAATAGACGGAGTTGTATCTTATGTGGATGCAAAGAAAGTCGTCGTAGAAGGCAAGGAGGCCAAGGGTGATAAAAATTCTGAAAAGACTTATAGTCTTGTAAATTTCATGCGTAACAACAACTTCTCAGTATTTCATCAGCGTCCATCTGTGAGTGTGGGAGACAAGGTGAAAAAGGGAGACGTACTTGCAGATACAAGTAGTACTGTGGACGGTCAGATATCAATAGGTCAAAATATTTTCGTAGCATTCTTGTCATGGTCTGGGTCAACATATGAAGATGCGATTATCGTTTCTGAAAGACTTGTTAAGAAAAGTAAATTTACTTCAGTGTACTTAGAAGAATTTACATGTGTTGTTCGTGATACAAAACTCGGCGCTGAGATAACTACTCGCGACATTCCAAACATAGGTGAGCTCAAACTTAAAGACTTAGATGAAGACGGTGTCATCCGTGTAGGTGCAGAAGTACGAGAAAATGATATCTTGGTGGGTAAAATTACTCCAAAAGGTGAGACAGAGCTTACTCCAGAAGAGAGACTTCTTCGAAGTATCTTTGCTGAAAAGGCCCGTGATGTGAAAGATACATCACTTCGTATGGAGCACGGAAAGCGTGGAAGAATTATCGGTGTAAAAATCTTTTCTCGTGATCTTGGTCACACACTCGAAGCTGGTATCATAAAGAAGATCGTTATTGAAGTTGCACAGATCAGAAATATTTCAGTTGGAGACAAGCTTTCAGGAAGACATGGAAACAAGGGTGTTATATCTCGTATCATGCCTGAAGAAGATATGCCTTACACTGCTGATGGTACACCTATAGACATCATACTCTCACCACTTGGTGTGCCTTCTCGTATGAACTTGGGTCAGATACTTGAAATGCATCTCGGTATGGCTGCAAATACTCTCGGCTACCAAGCAATAGTGCCACCATTCCTCGGTGCTACACGTGAAGAAATCAAAGAAGAATTAGTAAAAGCTGGATTGCCAGAAAATGGAAAATTAAAATTATTTGACGGAAGAACAGGTGAAGCATTTGAGCAAGACGTAGCTGTGGGTTACATGTATATGCTGAAGCTACACCACATGGTAGAAGACAAGATTCACATGCGTTCTATTGGTCCCTACTCTCTCATCACTCAGCAACCTCTCGGTGGTAAAGCACAAGGTGGAGGACAGAGATTTGGAGAAATGGAAGTCTGGGCACTCGAAGGTTATGGTGCAGCATACACACTACGTGAAATGCTCACTATTAAGTCTGACGACATAGCTGGACGTTCTGCAACATTTGATTCTATTATCAAAAATGAACCTATCAGACCACCTAACTCCCCGGCATCATTCAATGTACTTTTAAATTATTTACGAGGTCTTGCACTCGACGTAGACCTAAAGAAAGAGTCTAACTCTTAATTACAAGAACCTTTTAAATTTTAAAATTATATATGAAAACTCTAAATACAACTGAATTTGATCAAATAACATTAAGACTTGCTTCACCAGAGCAAATACAAGAATGGTCTTTTGGTGAGGTTACAAAGCCAGAAACAATAAACTACCGTACAAGTAGAAGTGAGCGTGGCGGTCTCTTTGACGAGAAAATATTCGGACCTGAAAAGGATTATGAATGTTACTGTGGAAAGTATCGTCGTATTCGTTACAAAGATATAATCTGTGAAAAATGTGGAGTTGAAGTTACTCGCTCTATAGTGCGCCGTGAACGTATGGGTCACATAGAGCTTGCTACTCCTGTGTCACACATATGGTTCCTCCGTGGTGTACCTTCTCGTATGAGTATACTTCTGAACATCTCTGTCACTGACCTTGAAAAGGTTATATATTTTGCTGGCTATATAGTGGTAAAGGTTCATGAAGAAGAAAAGCAAAGTATAATCGACAATTTGGATAAAGAATACAAATCTAAATTAAAGAACGCTGTTGATGATGACACAAGAGAGAAATTAAAGAACCTCCTTTCTATTACTAAGAAAGAAATAGGAGAGATATATGAAGGTAAAGTTTTAAATGAAATTTCTTTTCACCACTATTCTTTGAAGTACGGCACATGCTTTGAAGCCAACATTGGTGCGGAAGCAATCTACTCAATATTTAAAAATCTTGATCTAAATAAACTAAAAGTTCACACAGAATCTATGCTAGAAAAGGCCAGCATCGTCGAGAAAGATAAATTACAAAAAAGACTTTCTCTTATTCGTGCGATGATCTATGCAAAGATTCGTCCTGAATGGATGTTTTTAACTGTTATACCTGTTATACCTCCTGTGCTTCGTCCGATGGTTGCACTCGATGGTGGAAGACATGCCACAAGTGATCTTAACGACTTATATCGTAGAGTTATAAACAGAAATAATCGTCTAAAGAAATTAAAGGAAATAAATGCTCCAGACGTGATCCTCCGAAATGAGAAAAGAATCATTCAGGAGGCAGTAGATGCACTCATTGATAACTCTATAGCAAAGCAAAATGATTCTGCTGCTATGAGTCAGTCACAAAAGCGTCCACTTAAGTCTCTCTCTGATAACCTAAAATCAAAACAAGGACTTTTCCGTCAGAATTTGCTCGGTAAGCGTGTAGACTATTCTGCACGTTCTGTGATCGTCGTCGGTCCTGATTTAAAACTTAATCAATGTGGATTGCCAAAGCACATGGCTCTTGAGCTTTTCCGTCCATTTGTTATTTCTAAGATTTTACAAGCGGAGCTCGCATTCAACATTCGTGGAGCAAATAAATTGATAGAAGAGCGTGAAGCGGTAGTTTGGGAAATGCTTGAAGAGGTGATAGAAGGTAAGTACGTTCTATTAAACCGCGCTCCTACTTTGCACCGTCTTGGTATTCAGGCTTTTAATCCAATACTAATCGAAGGTAATGCCATTCAAGTACACCCACTCGTATGTCAGGCTTTCAATGCTGACTTCGATGGAGACCAGATGGCAGTCTATGTGCCACTTCTTGAAGAAGCACAAAATGAAGCTAAGGAATTAATGGCTTCAAACAAGAATCTATTAAAACCACAAAATGGTGAGCCTATCGTAAACCCTCGCATGGACATGGTGCTCGGTGCATACTGGATGACAAAATCAGTGGATGGAGAAACAGGTGAAGGAAAATATTTCTCTAGTCCAAACATTGCTATAAGTTCTCATGACTATGGAATTGTAGGTCTACGTGCAAAGATTAAAGTTCTCGCTACAGATTCATTGCGTTACGCGAAATTTAATGGCGGTATGTTTGATACTTCTGTAGGTAAACTTCTTTTTAACAGCATCCTGCCAAGTGATTTCCCTTATGTTGATGATGAAATGACTCAAGAGAGACTTTCATCTCTTTTAGACGAGCTCATCATGCGTTATGGAGTGGACAATACACCTCCAATACTCGACAAGATAAAGGAATTCGGATTTAAGTACTCTACAGTTTCTGGTACTACATGGGGTGTGGACAATGTTAAAGTTTCACCTGAGAAGCCAGCAATCATTGCTAAAGGAAGAAAATTAGAAGAAGAAATTATTTCTCAGTGGAGTGAAGGACTTCTTTCTAACTCAGAAAAATATCAGAAAATTATAGAAATTTGGACAAGTGCTAAAAAGGAATTAGAAAAAGTTCTTCCCAATACACTTGATAAAAATGGTTCTACTTACGACTTGTTTACTTCTAAAGCGAGAGGTACTATGACATCTCTATCTCAGATGATAGGAATGAAAGGTCTTATTCAAAACAACCAAGGTAAAACTCTTGAATTCCCAATCATATCTTCTTATCAAGAAGGTTTGTCTCCTATTGAATATTTCATCACTACTCATGGTGCGAGAAAAGGTGCCTCAGATACGGCTCTTAACACTGCAAAGTCCGGATACCTTACACGAAGACTTGTGGACGTTGCGCAAGACGTGGTCATCACCGAAGAAGACTGTGGGACAAAAGAAGGAAAAATAATTACAGCAGAAAATATTTCAGGAATTGAGATATCTCTTGCAAAGAATATTCGAGGAAGAATACTTGCTGGTGACCTTAAAGACAAAGATGGCAATGTGGCCTACAAGAAAGGATTTCTCGTAACTAAAGAAGACAGTCAAGTCATAGACGACGCAGGATTTACGGAAGTTTTCGTACGATCTCCACTTACATGTAGAACTGTTCACGGTCTTTGTGTTAACTGTTACGGTCTAGATCTCGGAAGAAACAAATTGGTTGATCTCGGTGAGGCAGTAGGTATCATCGCAGCACAAGCTATTGGTGAGCCGGGAACACAGCTTACGCTTCGAACTTTCCATGCTGGAGGTGTCGCGGGTACTGACATCACGACAGGTCTTCCACGTATTGAAGAAATATTTGAAAGACGAGTTCCTAAAAATCCTGCAACTATATCTATGACTGACGGTGAGGTGATAGAAGTTAAGAATAAAGATGATAAAGAAAAAATCATAAAAGTTTTATCTGATATTACAGATGGTAAGGCAAGTGGTGACAAGCATGAAGTAGAGTACGCTGTGTCTTTCCATAGAATGCCGATAGTTAAAGTAGGCGACCAAGTAAAAATGGGACAGCTTTTGACAGACGGATCAGCAGACATTACAGAGATGTTTAAGCTTGGTAATAAAGAACTCGTGGAGAAATACATCATTCGTGAAATAAATAAAGTGTACGAACTTCAAAATGCGTCTATTTCTAGAAAGCACACTGAGATCATCGTTCGTCAAATGTTCTCACGAAGAAAGATAAAGGAGGCAGGTGAGACTAACTTCTCCAATGGAGACATAGTAGAGCACACTACATTTATCGAAGAAAATTCTCGAGTAAATACACTCGGTGGCAAGGAAGCAAAGGCTGAGATCGTAGTACTCGGTATTACTGAAGTTTCACTACGTACAAAGAGCTGGCTTTCTGCTGCATCATTCCAAAACACAAACAGAGTGCTCATAGAAAATGCAGTGAAGGGAGGAGTAGATTCTCTTCGAGGTCTAAAAGAAAATGTTATCATCGGAAGACTCATACCAGCTGGTACAGGTTTTAAAGCTAAGAAGTAAATAATACGAATACTTCCCGTAGGTTTTTTCTTACTAGAATTATCTATTAAATAAATTATGCATTCTCCCGTTCCTAAAATTAAGGAGATATTGTCCATAGAGGAAGTTATTGCTTCTTATATTAAGCTTGAACCAGCAGGAGCTAATTTTAAAGCAAAATGTCCCTTTCACAATGAAAGGACTCCGTCCTTTTTTATCTCACCAGGACGGGGAAGCTTTTACTGTTTTGGTTGTAGTGCGGGAGGGGACATTTTTACTTTTGTTCAAGAGTTCGAAGGACTTGATTTTAAGGGCGCATTAAAACTTCTTGCTGACAAGGCCGGAGTTAACCTGAAAGAATTTACTAAAGAAGAAGCAGAAGCTTTTTCAGAAAAAGAGAGATTGTATAGAGTCATGGAAGCAGCTACTGTTTTTTTTGAAGGAAATATCTTGCACAATGCTCCAGTTTTATCCTATCTTAAAGATAGAGGACTTACCGAAGAAAGTATTAAGAATTTTAGAATTGGTTTTATATCTGAAGATTGGCGACTACTTTATTCACACCTCACCAAACTTAAGTATAGTGAAGACGAGATAGAAAAAGCGGGACTTATAAAGAAAACAGAAAAGGGTTACTACGATCGTTTCCGCAACAGAATAATGTTTCCCATTGCTGATTCGAGTGGTCGGGTGATTGCTTTCTCTGGAAGACTTTTTACAGATGACGGCAAGTCAGCCAAATACTTAAATAGTCCGGACACACCAATCTTTAACAAGTCGTATGTTTTGTTTGGACTAGATCGTGGCAAAGACTCGATTCGTAAAAATAATTTCTCTATTTTAGTGGAGGGTCAGATGGATCTCATTCTTTCACACCAAGCAGGATTTAGAAATACCGTGGCATCATCTGGTACAGCACTATCTGACGTGACAATGAGTAAAGAAAATGTAGTTTCTAATTTAGGACTTGTGCGTCGTCTCTCAACTAATATCATACTTGCATATGACGGTGATAAGGCGGGATTTAATGCTTCACTTCGAGCTGCACGCATAGCACTTTCACTTGGCATGGATGTAAAAGTTGCAAATATGAAGGCAGGGGTTGATCCTGCTGACCTTATTTCCAAAGAAGGAGTGGATGCATGGCGTAGTGCTGTAAGAGAATCGAAACACGTCATAGAATTTTTACTTGCGAGAGTTATCGTAGATGCAAAAAGGGATAATCGTAAGGTGGGCAGAGGAGTAAAAGATATGATCTTGCCATTTGTTAATTCTATTGAAAGCAAAATAGAACAAATGCATTTTTTAAAAAAGATATCTGACGCAACTTCAATACCCGAACAAGCATTGAAGGATGATTTGAAAAAAATAACTACACAAATAAATGAAAACGTTGCGCCGAGTGAAGAGCAACAAGAGGTGAGGAAGTTTAAAAAAGATTATATAGAAATGAGGCTTTTGGGAATTATTTTATGGCAAAATACACTTAGAGATAGTACCTTAGATACAGTCTCGATTTTAAAAGAAATTTCAGAGCTTTTAGGAATACCACCTGAAGAATTTACAAAAAAAGGAGATTTAAATAGAGAAGATTTGATATTTGAAGCAGAAGTTTTTTATGGGAAGGATATCAACATAGAAAAAGATGTCGGAGAATTGATTAACAACCTCAAAGAAGAGACATACAAAGAGAAATTATTAATAAAAATGCAGGAATTACGTATGAGCGAAGAAAAGAAAGATGGAGCGAGGGCCGGCATTCTTCTAAAAGAAATTAATGAAATTAATAATTATATACAAGAAATTAAAAATGGTCGTTTAAAAAAAGTGTAGATTTAAAAAATATGAAAAAAACAAATAAAAAAATAAGTAAGAAGGTTAAAGTTGTAAAGAAACCTAGGGTAATTGCAAAGAAAAAGGTTAAGCTAAAGAAAGTAGTAAAAGTGAAAAAAGCAAAACCTGCTCCAAAGAAAAATAAAAAAGCTATTACTCAAAAAGCTAAAAAGGTAGTAAGGCTTGTAAAAAAGGTTTCTAAAGCAGAAAAAAAAGAACAAGAATTAACTCGTCTTTCAAATGAGCTTATAGAGAAGGGGCGCAAGAGAGGGTTTATCACTTACGATGAAATCTTGAAAGTTTTCCCTGATATTGAAAATAATATTTTGTTTTTAGACGATCTTTATGAGAAATTCTCTCAGGCTTCTATAGACGTACTTGAGGGTGGAAACTTGCTCGATCTAGATATTGATTCTGCGGACAAAGATCTAAACAAAGGTAGCATGCACGACTCTATTCAAATGTATTTGAAAGAGATTGGTCAGTATCCACTTATCCATGCTGGTGAAGAGAAAGACTTGGCACGGAGAATAGAACAGGGTGATGTGGAAGCAAAGAATCTTCTTGCACGGGCAAACCTTCGTCTTGTGGTATCTATAGCAAAGAAATACGTAGGACGTAGTGCAAACTTAAACTTGCTTGATCTTATTCAAGAAGGAAATCTAGGACTTTTTAAGGCTGTAGAAAAATTCGACTGGACTAAAGGATATAAATTTTCTACATATGCTACATGGTGGATTCGTCAATCCATAACTCGCGCCCTCGCTGATCAGAGCCGAACTATTCGTATTCCTGTACACATGGTAGAGACTATTTCTAAATATAAACAAGTTTACAGGAGACTAAGCCAAGACCTTGGCCGTGAGCCACTTGCGGAAGAGATAGCGACAGAGATGGGTCTACCTATAGAGAAGATTCACGTAATAGAAAATATTTCTCAAGAAACTATCTCTCTCGAACAACCCGTTGGTGACGATGATGATAAGTCTACACTTGAGAACTTTATTCCAGATGATAAAATACTTCGCCCTGATCAGGAATCCTCACGAAGAATTCTTTCTGACCAGATTCGTGAAGTACTCGATGAGCTTAATCCAAAAGAGAGAAAGATACTTGAGATGCGTTACGGTTTACTCGATGGTATTCAGCATACTTTAGAGAGGGTTGGAGAGGAGTTTGGCGTTACTCGTGAGCGTATTCGTCAGATCGAAGCAAAGGTACACGAAAAGCTTCGCCAGCACGAAAAGATAGCGAGACTGAAAAACTACTTCGACTAATTATAAAAATTTTTTAAAATACCAACTTTTTTCAGGTACAGAATTTTTGAAGCTTAAAAATTCCTGAAGCTCTCGGCTCGACAGCCGAGAGACCCCTGAAAAGAGTTATATTTTAAAAATTTTTCTGCAAACTTACTTTAACTTATTTATAGTCTGGATTATATTTTCGTATTTTTCGGCACCGTTTATTGTGTCTACTACTTTGCCGTCTTTAAGTATGAGAGAGTAGGGTGTACCTTCGGCTCCGTCAGCTATTCCTTGATCTATCTGAGCTTGTACTTTACTTTCAAATTTACCACTTGCAAGACAGCTTTCAAAAAGCTTTACATCAAGACCTATGTATTTAGCTATTGTTGATAGTTCTGTAACTTCTAAGCCGTCATTTGATGGAGTTATTTCAAACATTCTATTTATGTATTTCCAGAATGCCACATTTCCACCTTGCTCCCATGCACACTCAGTAGCCTCTGCTTCGTGAAAAGCTTTTTCGTGAAGGGCTGGTATCGGATAGTGTCTATACACCCATGCGACATTACCGTTGCTATTTTCTACTACTCTTTGCATTGTGGCGTGGAATATTTTACAGAAAGGACATTCAGTATCTGAATATTCAATGATGACTATAGATGCCTCAGGGTTGCCGACGAGGTGGTCTTCAGAGAACAATCCTGTGTTCTCAGTATTATTAAAAGGTAGCACAGCTTCTCTTACTGGAGGCTTACTCCCTTTAAGCAAAAAGGCAAGTACGATGACGAAAACTATTATTATCACTACGCTAAATATTTGTTTGATGTTACTTTTTATCATTTTTATATATAACTTTATAATGCACCTATTGTAACATTTCTTTCAGGTATAGTATAATGAAGGTAGTAATAGTCAATTTATTTAGGTCGTTTATTAATTAACTATCTCATTTGAGATCAAACATATGTGTAATTGTCATAAAAATTGGGCTGGTTGTACTATTTCTATAGTGGCTAAAGTTTTAGTTATTGTAGGAGGTTTAAATTGGGGTCTTGTAGGACTCGGAATGTTATTAACAGGGGATGGATGGAATGTAGTAAATATGCTACTTGGCTCTATCCCTACTTTAGAGTCCATAGTATACCTTCTCGTGGGTATTGCAGCTCTTGGTAGCATTTTTGGTTGTAAGTGTAAGAAGTGTATGGAGGGATGTGGTGCTTGTAGCACAGGAGGAAATATGTAGAATAGTGTGTAATTTGCGTGTTTTTAAACAGCCGTGCGGGCAAAAGCCCGCACCGCGGTTTATTTACTTTTTGCCTTATAAATGCTATAGTAAATGAACATCATGTTCTTAATTAGTAATAGTATATTTTATATATTCATCTTCCTGTCCATCTACGCGCAGGTGTTTTTTTTCGTGACTTTTTTAGAAAATAGGAAAAAAATAGTAATTAGAAAAGAAAAGACAAAGTTAAAGTTTTATCCAAATGTTACTATTACAGTGCCATGTTGGAATGAAGAGCATACAGTACACAAGACTGTGCAGTCTCTGCTTGACCTCAATTATCCTAAGGATAAGCTTAATATTTTTCTTGTTGACGATGGTTCAACTGACGGTACATTTGAGGTAATATCTAAGTTTGCTGTGCATAACAATATAAAAGTTTTTCGTAAAGAAAATGGTGGGAAATACACTGTGCTTAACTTCGCACTTGAGAATTCTAAAGATGAATTTTTTGGTTGTCTCGACGCTGATTCATTTATAGACCCTGAATCCCTCGTTCGTATTATGAGCTATTTTGCAAAAGATAAAGATACAATGGCAGTAGCTCCATCTGTAACAGTACACAACCCAAGAAATATAATTCAGAGTGCTCAGGAAGCAGAGTATTTCATGGGTGTTTATTTTAAAAAGATGCTTGGATTCCTCGGTGCTATAAATGTGACTCCTGGACCTCTTACTATATTTCGTAAACGCGTCTTTGACGAGCTCGGTCCTTACAGACACGGACACAATACAGAAGACATGGAGATAGCATACAGAATGCAAAAGAATCAATATAAAATAGAGCACTGCAACGATGCGTATGTTTACACAAACACTCCGGCCACTATTACAAAGCTATACAAGCAGAGACTACGCTGGATTTATGGTTTCATTAATAACACGCTTGACTACAGGAGTGTTATTTTCAAGAAAAAGTATGGGAATTTCTCCTTTTTCACTTTGCCGACTGGTATAGTTGCTATTATATCTGTTACCTATATTTTTGCGAAGATTATATACAACGTGCTTGATTTTATTTATACTAAAATAGTATTGTTTCAGACAGTCGGCTTTAAATTTAACTTTTCTCTTTCAGGATTTGATCCTTTCTTTATTAACACACAATCTATGTTGTTTCTGTCCATACTAATCTATACTCTGGTTGTATTTTCCATGCTTTTCGGTAGAAGGATGTCCAAGGGTAAGTGGGGAGTGTCACCTCAGATGTTGTATTTCTTTCCCATATTTAGTGTGATAGCACCTTTTTGGCTTATGAATGCAGTTTATAATACTTTATTAAAAAGAACTCCAGCTTGGAGATAAATATATGTCAGAGAATAACATTGATTGGAAAAAATATCTTATTGTGTTTATTATAACTATCCTGCTCTTTTTTACTGCGAGCTACCTAAGTAATTATTTTTCTGATAAAAAGGTAGATCAAATAAAATCTATTCAAGACAAGATTGCCATTGATATACTTTCTTCTGAAACACAGTTTTCTTTGCTTTCTGAGCTTTCCTGTAAAAACATCTCTGATTCTGGCTTCTCCAAAGAACTTGGAGAACTAGGGGAAAAGCTTGAGTGGGGAGAGAGCAACCTAGGTGCGACTGATGACGTTTCATATTTGAAAAAATACTACTCTCTTTTGCAGATCAAGGATTACTTATTAGTAAAAAAGATTTCTGAGAGATGTAAAGTTAATTCTGCTTTCATTCTTTACTTCTACACAACTGCTGAAAATTGTAGTGTCTGTGAGAGGGAAGGTCTAGTCTTGACTAGCCTTCGGGATAAATACCCAGAGCTTCGCGTGTACTCTTTTGATTACAGCACCGATCTTTCTGCTGTGAAGGCGATGCTTCAGATTTATAAAATAGAAGATACCAAACTCCCAGCCCTCGTCATAGACGACGAGGTTTTAACAGGCTTTCATGGTGTAGACGAACTCGATGCAATCATCAAAGAGTCGTTTAAGCTAGACGTGACTGAAGAGAAAGAGGTGATTAAAAAATAAAATATAACACTTTATGTGCTATAGTAGTTTCGGGAGTGTCTTTTAAACAAAGCTAGAACCTATTTTTAAAGCAATTACTAATCTCACGCTCGACGCTTTTCTTAATTTTAATTTTCCTACTACGCTCTACCAATGTGCTAATTCAATGGACTCGGAAAAGCGGAACAAAAGTTTTGGGGATATAGATTCCGCTTTTCCTCGGCTGAATGTTTTTTGAAATTCGGCGGGATTGGGAATTCTGCATAAACCCAAATACAAATGCGCTTGACCCACCCCCGTCTACAGGTGCCGATGTCCAGGCCATCGGCCACCCGTTCGTGCACCAACGGCAAAAGATTTTTTTGAGATTATGGGATGGGTAAAATTACTTCGGGTTTTGAAGTTTCGGATTTGGGTTCATTGGGTGTTGGAGAAGAGACGGGTAACGGCTCATTTACTGGTTATGGTGTAGATATCGGCTCCTGTAGACGGGCCGTTGTTTTTCTGGCTTTATTTCACTAGATTCTGGAGGTTTTATTGATTCTGGAATTGGTTCAGAATTGGGCTTGTTTTGTGGTATTTGAGGTATTTCGGGTTCAGAAACTGGTTCAGATTCAGGTTCGTTTTCAGCTTGTTTTTCTAGGAGAATTTTATTGAGATTTTCTAGCACTCATATATTTTAGTATATATCTATCAAGAACGGGCCTTGCTAATCTTTGCTAATTTTTTAAAAAGCCTGATATGTTATTTATACTTTACTTACCTCGAGAAATAAATTTTCTAGTCACTTTGTCGAATATAATATTTTTGACCTCGTAATTACGTAATATCGCTGTTATGCTGAGTTCTTTAGTTGTTTTGTCAAATACAAATTCAAAACTTATATTTTCACCTTTTTGAAATCCCTTGCCATGAGGAACATCAAAAGGGAATATGTCTTCCCTTAAAGGGTTTAGGAATTCGTAATGGGTTACCCCTACAATATGTATTGTTTTATCAAGCTTACTAGATCTTTCTGCGATAAATCTGATCCAATTAAAAACATTTTCAGCGTTTCTTCTTACTTTTGCTTCTGCAGTCGAATCAAATTTATCTCCGTATTGTGTAATAGCGCCCATAGATCGTATTACTTTTTTCTTAAAAATAGTAACACCTCGTTCCATGAGTAATTTTTCTATGATCGCTTCTGATCCTTGAGCCCTCCATGCTGGGGAACTCCATAGTATAACGACTTCTTTTTCAGGATCTATGGCATTCACTACTTCAGCTCCAACTTTTTCTATTTGTTCAATTCCAACATCGGTCAGGTCAACAGGAATCGTCTCTAGATTGTGTTTATTTTTTTCTGTATTTTCAAGGTACTCTGTGGCGCCATGTCTAATAAAATCCACTTTGAGGTGATTGGCGTTTGCTGGGTTTAAATTTTTAAATTCTTCGCTCATATTATTCTAATAGTAGCATATTTAGCTATTAAATTGATTTTACTAAGTATATCTTTAACTTCAATGCCATCAGTATTTGCAGTGACTAGTGGGCACTCATCTCTGCCATTCCTGCACATACCCAAATTCTTATCAAAAAATTCACAGCTATCCATGTGTGGACTTTTCACTGAATTAAAAAAAGATGAATATCCTCCCCATATTATTGGTGAAGTTGTGATGTATATACCTAGTGTGGTGATACCAAGCCCTGTAGCTGTATGCAAAAAACCAGAATCTACAGATATAAATAGATCTAAAGAAGTTAAACCCTCTAAAACTTCCATATTCACTCCAATTCTTTCTAGGAGACTCTTTTCCCGAAAAAATCTTGTTGAGTTATGGTAAATTTTAGAGTTAGGTTTTATGTTATGTAAGGCTAAAAGAAAAGGTATTTCAATTAAACCATCACCTACGCCATCAAAGTTTGTTATTAAAATATTCAAAGTATAAAAATACTAACAAGGAAAAGAAGCTATTCCAAGCTATTGGGATATTACGATCGTATTGGAAAAATCCTTTAAATAATGTTATTATTAACAGCAAATTTATTCAAAATGAAAAAAAATAAGATCAAGGTTGGTATTTTTATAGATGGAGAATTTATCCCTTCAAACAGTGGGGCAGCGAATCGTTTTCACTACATGTCGAGATACCTAAACATGCGTAAAGAAATTGATGTTGTTATTTTTTTAGGGGACAGGGGTTGGTCAAAAATTTCAATGATAAAGAAAGAGGGATTCAAAACGTATGTTTTTAACATTGGTGATTTTTATCAAAACATAGATTCTATTACAGAAATAATTAAAAAAGAAAAGATAGATCTAATTCAGTTTGACAGTATCGAGCAAGTTTTATCACAAGGCGCAAAAATCAAGTCAGAACTAAAGATTCCGATAGCCTTAGAGGCTCACTACGATTTTATTAACTTTGCAGTGAATTCAAATTTTTCAAAAAAAGAAATAGATAAAAAGATGGATGATTTGAAATTAGCAAAAAAGATTATAGATGGAGTAATATGTCTAAGTAAAGATGAATTAAAAACATTTCAAAAGTTTTTTAATGGGAGAGATACAATATTAAAAGTAATTCCTAGCGGAGTTGATTTGGGTGAAATTAAACCGAATCAGGTAAACTTCAAATCAAAAAAATGTATATTCCTGGGGAATATGTTCTTTCACCCAAATGAAGTTGCTGTCGATTTTATATACAATAAAATATATAAAAAATTATTTAAAAGAGGCTATATCTTCGTCATGATTGGTGACGCCCCAGAAGTAATTATTCAAAAATATAAAAGTAAAGGCTTTGTATTCACTGGTAAGGTAAACAATCTTAATACCGTATTTAAGGATGCTTTATGTGCCCTCGCTCCTGTGTTTCATGGAGCAGGTATGAGAATTAAATTACTTAATTATGCTGCAGCGGGGTTGCCCACACTCATTACAAAAACGGGTGCGGAAGGCTTTCCTGCTCAAGAATTACTAGGTATCATTAATAAAGAAGATTTTGTGAATGAGATAGAGTTACTCGAGGAAAAAAAAGAACAGTGGACAGATAATAATTCTAAATTATACGAATACATATCGAGGAATCTAACATGGGAAACACTGGCTGTGAAGGCGTCAGATTTTTATAGAAAAATAATAGATTCTAGGCCTGAAAACCATTCAGCTAGGGATGTTTCTATCGATTTTAAAAGTGAACCAAGTTGGTTGGTAGAGGTAGTTAAAAAAGGTAGGTTCACAAATTTAAAGGCTAGCGTAAAGAAAGGTTTTTATAAAAAAGTATATAAAGGTCTTGTAAAGACTGAAAAACTATAAAATGAAAACAAAGCACATAGTGATTGAGGGCATGCCAGGAGCGGGAAAAACAAGTTTGATTGAAATCCTAAAAAAGGAGGAGGGTTTTGTTGTGTATAAAGAAACATATTCACCTGAAGTAGAACTTCTAACTAGTGATTTTGAAAAGGAAAGATTCTATCTAATGGAAGAAATCAGGAAAAATAAAGAAATAATTTTAAACAAAGTGAATGTCTTTGACAGAAATTTTTTATCTATATTGGCTTACTCTTATGCGCTAGATAGAAATCGTCTTTGCGAAAAAGGTCTATATGATTGGGTTAAAAAATTATATCTAGAGTATGTCGCAAATGGGGCAATTAAGCACCCTGATAAGTATGTGGTATTATTAATAAGCACTAGTGAGAGCATCAACCGAAGAAAGAAATATCAATCTGATCCAGGATACGCTATTTGGTTTAACGAAGGTTTTTTAGATGCTTTCTATGATTTTTATCTTAATGTTGCCACTGAATTTACAAAGAATCTTAACGTGAATGTGATTGAAGGAGATGATATTGCACAGACAGCAGTTTTAGAAAAAGTCGTGAAGATAATAAATACATAATATGAACAGCATAGTAATTCCAATATATGGATTAAAAAATAAACTAGAAACAGTTTTTAATTTACTATTTTCAATTGAAAGATACGGTTCTAATGCAAACATAGGTGAAGTTGTTATCGTTAATAACGGTGGAATGAATATCGATGATACTAAAAAATACTTACTAGGACTATCATCTAGTAAAATTAAAATTATTATTGTAGATGAACTTACATCAGGTTTAAATAATGCCAGAAACATTGGGCTTCGAGTTGCAAGGGGTGACATCGTCATCTTTTTAGATGACGATGTGTTACTTCTTGATACGAGCATCTCTAGTCTTGTTTCCAGATTTAATAATCCCGATGTAAATGTTGTTGGAGCAAAAATAAACCTTGTTTTTGATCACAAAATAGATTCTTGGTTAAATTCAGAATATTATCTAAGATTTTTAGCTCCACAAAGATTTCCTAAATCTTTTTCAATAATTACGCAACCTTTTTTTATTTTTGGTGGTGCTATGGCTGTAAGAAGGGGAATAGTGATATCAAAATTTGATCTCAATCTAGATAGAAATAAAGGAAATTTATTGTCTGGTGGAGATACTGATATTACTCTATTGTTTCAAGATTCGTCCTACATTGACCCCAATTCTGAGGTGTATACGATAGTAAAAAGAGAAAGATATTCATTTTATTTTTTTATAAAAAGATTTTATTGGCAAGGTGTTACAGATTCAGTCTTATATTCCAAACACAAGGTAAGACTCTACGATCATGATGAGTTGTTTATTACAAAAAAATTTATTAAAAACTACATACAATCATTGCTTAAGTTTGATATAAGGCGAGTCATATGTAATCATGCAAGGGTCATAGGATTTTGGATAAAAAACATATTAATATATACTGATATATATGCAAGAATCAATAGAAAAAAACTATAATATTAAAATAGTCAAGATACTACCACTCGAGACAGGTGCACTTAACAGGAATTATAAGATCACGAGTTCGCAAGGTGAATTTTTTCTTAAAGAATATGTGCACCAAGGTGAAGAGGAACTTAAATTAATCCTTACAACCGAAGATTATTTACATCATAAAGGTGTAAATATTATCTCGAATATAAAAAATAGCCAGGGAGAGGCATACACTTTCATCGATAATAAGAGGTATGTGTTGTACAGTTTTATTCACGGAATTCATCCTGTCCGTGATAATCTGTCACTAGATGAGGTTTGCGAATTAGGTAAGTTTCTAGCCAATTTTCATGCTGCTGGGGGAGTAGAGAACATTGACTTACCCAGATTACCAAAAATTAATTTTGAGAGTATTAATTCCGCAAAGTCTATTGATAAAATTGACACCTTGCTTTCTAGTGATTCTGTAAAGAGTAATTTAGATATTCTTGAATTACTCCAAATTAAAAAAGCCCTTATAAAGAATTTTACAGAGATATACAGTATAGAACTTAAAGCTGACTGCATCATACACGGAGACTATCAGGATCAAAATATATTTTACGTCAAAAATAAATTAAAAACTGAAATTTTTGTGTTTGATATAGAAAAGACAAAAATCACTTCAAGGTATATAGAGATATCGAGGTTCATACTTACTGTCTGTTTTGCTAATAAAATTACACCCCATGCGATTAATCTTACAAAAAGTTTTATTTCAGGTTATTCATCAGTATTCGAGATCGATTTTATGATGATAGAAAAGAGTTTGACATACTGGTTCCTAAAAAAGATAAACTCAACTTGGGCTGAGTCAGAATATTTAAAAGATGGGAAAGAGATTATGTTAAACTTCATCAAGAACGATCTTCTATTGTTGAAGCAGTTTGAAAGTAATCAAAATTTTCTCAGTGAAACCTTTAATAAGATTTGTGAATAATATCTAAAATCTGCTTTACAGAATGATCAATTGAGTGATTATTATTTATCCTGATAAAAGGAAACTCGTTAAAGGCCTCAATAACTTTTTTATCTTTTTCTATTCTCTTTGAATCTCTTTTGAAAGTTTCATTATTTCTAGTAGAAATTCTTTCTTCCCTTATATTATCATCCACATCGAGGAAAAAAATAAAATCAGGTTTTCTAAGTGTAATAAATTTTGGAATTTCAATTTCAACATTACGTGCTTTGTTGAAGCTAATTGTTGTGTAGATGTATTTATCAACAACAATGGGTGCTTTAGAAATATTTTTATCGACTATATCAGATAAATGACTTACAGCCATTAAGTAATACAAAGCCCTTGTTTGTGAGGTCATTACCTGGTCCACATACTCTCTTAGAATACTTATTGGTTCTACGGGTGCCTTGTAGTGGTATCCATTAAGTGCTTCCGCTAATTTTTGACTAACTGAAGATTTTCCACTCCCTGAGAGGCCCTCAATTACAATAAAATTGTTTTTCATAGAATATATTATACAATATATAGATGAAACAAAACAAGATAAATATAAAAGTCATTGAAGATTACATAAAGTCTTTGTTTATTGACGATGTTACAGGGCATGATTGGCTTCACATTGATAGAGTGAGAAATGTTGCTTATCACATTGCTCAAACTGAGAAAGTTTCCAGTATGGCGGTCATCGAGGCTTCGTCTCTTCTTCATGAGATATTTGACTACAAGATGCTTTTGTCTAAAGAAAAACCCAGCGAGAGTGACGTTGCCCGACTTTTAAGTGATGCAGGTTTCTTGAAAAAAGATGTGGCAAAGGTAATTTTCATTGTAAATAATTGTTCTTGGAGTAGGGATTATTTTGAAAGAAAAAAGATAAAAGATATTGAAATCCAAATTGTGAAGGATGCAGACAAGCTAGATTCAATTGGGGCAGTTGGAATAGCAAGGACTTTTTTATATGGCTCCGCAAATATTAGGCCAGCGTTTGTACCAAAAGGGTCTGCAAAAGAATTTAAAACTATTGAGGAATACAGGCTAAGTAAATCTGATTCAACAATCCATCACATGATTGAAAGAATGGTAAAAGTTCAGGCAACGTTATATACAACAACAGCAAAACGAATTGGTAAAGAGAGACACGATTTCACTATAAATTTTATCAATCATTTTATTGCTGACTGGTATAGATATGTATAATAATTTAAAATTAAGGTAAATAAAAAAAATGACAAATCATTTTATAATTAATACTGAGGCTGCTATTTATAAAGACGGAAAATGGCTCGTTGGACTCAGATCCAAAAACGAAAGTGAAGCTCCGGGATTACTGTCTTTTATAGGTGGTACAGTTGAACATTCTGATCCTACCACTGATACTTTAGAAAATGCAGTTAGAAGGGAAGTAGAAGAGGAAATTGGTGTTAAAGTAAGGGTTTTAGATTTCGTAAATAACACCTCTTTTGTTTCAAAAAAAGGCAACCATGTCATAAATATTGTTTTTCTTTGTGAAATAACTGAAGGAGAACCTAAAATTTCAAACACAAAAGAAATAGATTTTCTGTTGTGGCTAGCTACAGAAGAAATAGTAAACTATCCAAATGTTCCGAAGTGGTTATGCGAGAGCCTTGCAAAGTAACGTTATTTACTCACTATTTTCTCTTGAGCCGGAAGAGGGATTCGAACCCACGACCTTCGCTTTACAAAAGCGTTGCTCTACCAACTGAGCTATTCCGGCATTATATTTTTATTTAATTTTCAAACTACTTTACCATACTATTCTATTGCATTCCACCAAGACAGCATATTCCGGCATTATATTTTTATTTAATTTCCAAACTACTTTATCATATTCTTTTTCTATCCTAACACACCTACAAACTATTTTCCTCTTCCGTTATCCTGTGTTTTATGGTATTTATTCTTTTTTTATAATCTCCTATGGCTCTAAGGAATTTTGATATTTCTTTCTTTTCCCCTAGTATATGGTTTTTTATTATCTTACTTTTTGTTTCTGTGTATTTAATCTTTAAGAAGTTTATAGATTTTACATATATCTTAAGGAGTATTATGAGGCTTATGTGTTCGTATCTGCGTAATTTTCTTAATAGTACTCCTCTTATATCTTTAAAATAATCTAACTCAAAATTCACTATTTCTTCTATCTGTATCCGCCCATTCCTTAAGAGTATGAGTTTTCTACCTAGCATGCCCATGATGGATACTAAGGATACGAAAAAAATAATTAAAATAGAAGGGATCATAATATTGTTATATTGAGTAACGCTTTACTTCCTTTATCTTCGCCTTAGATTTCTCGAGGAGCTTGCCTACGGTGTCATTCGCACTTTCATCTGTGTTTTTTATGAATGTCTGATGGAGCAGAGTCTTTTCTTTAAAGTAAGTATTTATTTTACCTTCGAGCATTTTCTTTTTTATGTCTTCTGGCTTGTCTACTGCCGCTACTTCCTTTGTAAAGATTTCAGTCATTGTATTTTTCTCTTCTTCACTTATGTCCTGTTCACTGATATATTCTGGCTTCATAGCAACTATGTGCATAGCTATGTCACGTGCAAGGGCAGAGTCTCCACCTTCTAGGCTTACTATTACTCCAGATTTGTTGTTGTGAACATAGCCTCCTAGCACATCTCCTTTGACCTCATATATTTCACCGAGAACTATGTTTTCTCCAGTTTTCTGTATGATTGTATCTACCATTTCTTTTGCAGAACCTTTTACATTTTCAGCTCCTTCTAGAAATGCCTTATCTGTAACGTTTTTAAGTAGTCCCAAAAAGTCTTCATTTCTAGAAACGAAATCAGTCTCACAGTGTAGAGACACAAGCACACCTTTGTCACCATCTATCTTTATAGAAACAGCACCGTCTTTGGCTTCACGGTCCATCTTTTTCATGGCTATGTCGCTACTTGTCTTCTTTAAAATAGCTAAAGCTTTTTTCATATCACCCTCAGCTTCCTCTAACGCACGCTTACATTGCATTATGGAAATACCAGTAGAATCTCTAAGTTCTTTTACTAACTCAGTTGTTATTGTTGATGACATATATTGTTTTTTAGCTTTTTTTAATAGTATTAGATACGCCTGTTTTGTAGGCATCTCTAAGAGATAACGCAAAGAATTTAATGGAAGGTATAACACCGTCATTTCCTACGATAGGGTAATCTATACCTAGTATGTTTGAGTCAGAGTTTACAAGAGATATAACAGGAACATCAGACTTTCTAGCTTCTGTGGCTGCTATGTGTTCTTTTTTAGCATCTATGATAAAAAGGGCATCTGGAGTTTTCTTTAAACCAAGTAATCCAGAGTAATATCTAGAAAGCTTTTCCATTTTCTTTGCTAAGACAACTCTTTCTTTTTTTGTATATTTCTCAAGGTCACCAGCAGCACTGTCTTTATGGTAGTTTTCTAGTTCTGCAATTCTTTTCTTTATTTCTGTGAAGTTAGACAATGTACCCCCGATCCATCTTTCTGTAACATAGGGCATGTTTACTGATTCTGCCATTTCTTTTATGGTGTTTTTTGCCTCAGGCTTTGTTCCAACAAAGAGTACTGTTTTTCCCTCTTTTCCTAGAGATTCTACAAATTTCTTTGCAGTATCTAGCATTTCGCTTGTCTTTTCGAGGTTTATGATATCACCCTTGTTTTTAGTGGCATATATATATGGAGACACAGAAGGGTGTCTTCTGGTCTTGCTGTAGCCATAATGAACTCCAGCTTTGAACATTTGTTCTACAACTGTATCCTTATTTCCTGTTTGTGCAGGTATATCTTTAACTTTTTCATCTTTTTGCATATGTTCTAATATATCAGAAAGGTGCCATTTTTGCAAATATTTATTACCCGTGGTAGCATTATAGGGTGAATTTAAATATCTTTATAAAAGAGATGTCTTCTTCTCTCAAAGTGTGTTGTTGTAAGCCCTATAAAATATAGAAGGCTGATTTTTGAACTGTAAAATACTCATATAAATAATTACAATCTGAACATTAGCCTTTTAAAAGGTTAATGTTTTATGCATATAGATATATTAGGAAAGAAACTTTTAACAATTGTAGCTCATCCAGATGATGAGAGCTTTTTAGCCGCTGGGACACTCTATGCTAATAAATTACAAGGTGGTTCAAACTATCTCATCTGTGCTTCAAAAGGGGAACGAGGTTACTCATACATGGAGACTTCTGTGTCTACAGAGGAGATGAAAGAACTCAGGAGAAAAGAATTTTTAGATGCGAGTAGTTACGTAGGGGTAGACGCAGTCTCTATTCTTGATTTTAGAGATGGGGAGCTGTCTTCATCTGTGGAGTATTTAGAAAAAGAAGTAAAAGAATTTGCAGATTCTAGAGATTTTGATTTTGTGTTAAGTTTTGGTCCTGATGGGTATACGGGGCACACGGATCATGTAGCTGTATATCATGTGGCAAAAGATATTGCCAATATGTATAAAGTTCCTCTTGTAAAGTTTTCCAAGCTTCCGAAAGGCGTGTGTAAAAACATGGATACGTATCTTGCCACAAAGAGATTAAATGGCACCTATGACGATCGTTGTCCTCTTTCTCAGAAACCAGACATACATATCAAGATAGACCCTGCAGTAAAGTTTAAGGCGCTTTCTTTTCATAAAAGTCAGTTTAAAGGGCTTGATCCGTATAATGTCTTTCCAAAAGATGTGGCAGAACATTTCCTAAGTAACGAGTATTTTCATCTCTCGGAAAACTAAATTGTAGACGTCCGACGTCTACAACCTTTTGACCAAAAGGTATATTTGCTGTAACATGAGCTTATGAGACAATCTAAACTTTTTACAAGAACTAGGAAAGAAGCTCCAGCGGACGAAGTATCTAAAAATGCTGAGCTCCTCATTCGTGGGGGTTTTATAAATAAAGAAATGGCAGGGGTGTATGATTATCTACCACTCGGCTTGATCGTCTTAGAAAAAATACAAAATATAATTCGTGAAGAAATGAATAGTATCGGTGGGCAAGAAATATTCATGAGTTCATTACAAAAAAAAGAAATCTGGGAGAGGACTGACAGATGGAGTGATGACAAAGTGGATGTTTGGTTTAAAACTAATTTGAAAAATGAAATAGACAATAAAGATACTCAGCCTAAAGAAATAGGCCTCGCATTTACACACGAAGAACCCGTTTCAAACATGCTCGGACAATTCGTCTCATCATATCGAGACCTACCTTTTTCTGTGTATCAATTTCAAAATAAATTTAGAAATGAAACTAGGGCAAGGTCAGGTATTATGCGGACTAGAGAGTTTATTATGAAAGATTTGTATTCATTTGCTACAGATGAAATAGAGCATAATAAATTTTATGAGCAAGCTAAAGAGGCGTATAGGAAGATATTTAAGCGTGTGGGTATAGGACACTTAACTTATGTAACATTTGCTTCCGGAGGTGTCTTCTCAAAGTTTTCTCATGAGTTTCAAACTATCTCAAGTTCTGGTGAAGACACTATATATGTAGATGAAAACAAGGGTATAGCAATCAATAAAGAAGTTTTAACCGATGAAGTGCTTGAAAGTTTGGGTGTTTCTAGGGCTGATTTAGTAGAAAATAAATCTATAGAAGTAGGGAATATCTTTACTTTGGGTACAAAGTTTTCAGATCCATATTTAACTTTTCAAAATGATAAAGGAGATAAATTGCCTGTGTTTATGGGTAGCTATGGAATAGGCCCAGGGCGAGTCATGGGCACCGTGGTGGAGACTTTGTCTGATGATAAGGGTATCATATGGCCCGAGACTATCGCTCCATTTAAAGTACACTTACTTTCTCTTGGAGATGATGAGAGTGTGAGGGCAGAGGCGAACAAGGTCTATGATAAATTAGTAGAAAGTAACATCGAAGTCTTGTTTGATGATCGCCCTCTAATATCTCCTGGAGAAAAGTTTGCTGATGCTGATCTTCTCGGCATGCCTTATCGTGCAGTAGTGTCACAAAGAAGTATGAAAGAAAATGGCATAGAACTAAAAAAGCGTACAGATGAAAAAGGCAATATTGTTTCTCTTGATGAATTAATAAAAATGTTAAAGGGAGAAGAGAAAATCTAGTTTTTGTAATGTTATGTTTGATAAAATCTATAAATTAATTTCAAATGATATAGGTATAGACTTAGGTACTTCAAATACTTTAGTGTATTTAAAGGGTCACGGTATCGTGATAAACGAGCCTTCAGTTGTAGCCGTCAATACAAAGACAAACCAGATTCTCGCTGTGGGTATGAAAGCTAAAGAAATGATCGGAAGAACTCCAGGACACATTAAAGCTATTCGACCTCTTGTCGATGGAGTTATTTCTGATTTTGAAGTTACCGAAGAAATGCTCTCATACCTCATAAATAAAGCAGACAAAATGTATAAAAAGATTGCACGACCACGAGTGGTGATAGGTGTGCCGTCTGGAATTACAAATGTTGAAACACGTGCTGTGTATGATGCAGCACGCTCGGCTGGTGCACGCGAAGTTTTCCTTGTAGAGGAACCTATGGCTGCAGCTATAGGTGTGAGGCTTCCCATAAAAGATCCAGTTGGATCTATGATCATAGACATTGGTGGAGGTACTACTGACATCGCAGTCATATCACTCGGAGGAATCGTGCGATCTAGAAATTTAAAAATAGCGGGAGATAGACTAAATAATGACATCATTGCATACATGCGAGATGAATTTAAAATACTTATTGGTGAGCGTACAGCTGAAATGGTGAAAATAGCTATTGGGTCAGTCTTACCTTCTGAACACATAGAGAGTCAGGTGCACGGGCGTGATCTTCTCACAGGATTACCTAGAGCTGTTGTTGTCACTGACTCAGACATTCGTGAAGCATTTGGTCTATCTATAAAAGGACTTGTAGATGGAGTGAAAGACATGCTAGAAACAATACCTCCTGAAATTTTGTCCGACATTATGCGTACGGGCATAACTTTATCTGGCGGTGGTGCGCTCATCCCTGGACTCGGAGAGCTTTTGCAAAGAGTATTAAAAATTCCTGTGTATGTCGTCGAAGACCCACTCTCGGCTGTTGCGAGAGGTACAGGAGTCATACTCGACGACTTAGAAACTTATAAAGACGTACTTATTGGGAATCAAGATGAGCTACCTCCTCGATAAAAAAAATAAAAAAAGAAAAATAATACAAATTACATTTGGAATAATTATTTTCCTAATTTTTTTCTATTTCAGATCTCCTGTTTTCAATGCTCTTTCATATGCCACAAATAAAATTTTCTATCCTGTATTGCATTCAAGTAATTTTGTCTCTCAAAAAGTTAAAAGTATAAGTGTTTTTTTTAGATCTAAAAATTATTTAAATTTAGAAAATGCGGATTTGCAATCAAGGCTTACGCACAATGAAAACTTAATGGTAAATTACAATGCTGTTGTGGCAGAGAATAATCAGCTAAAAGAAATATTGGGGCGAAAAGGAGAGAGGAGCCTAATCTTGGGTGCTATTTTATCTAAACCAAATAAAAGCTCTTATGATACTCTTGTCGTTGATGTTGGAGTAGATGAAGGTATAAAAGTGGGTGATAAAGTCTTTGCTTCAGGTGTGATACCCATAGGTAGAGTAGTAGACGTATATACTCGTTCTTCAAAAGTAGTTTTGTTTTCTAATTCAAGGGAGAGTACAGAGGTCGTGGTGGGGAGTTCGGGTGTTTTTATGGAGATGATAGGAAGAGGTGGTGGAAACTTTGAAATCTTAGCACCTAGAGACTTTGTTTTAGAAAAGGGTGCAGAAGTAGTCCTCCCTGGTATTAATCCGTATGTAGTAGCTGTCGTCGACAGTGTTATTTCTGATGTGCGTGACTCATCACAGAAAGTACTTCTCATAACACCTGTAAATATAAACGAGTTAAAATTTGTAGAATTAGAGAAATAAAATTATTACTTTTTTAAAAATATGGAATTTAAAATTGAGAAAAAAATAGAAAATTCTCTAGGTCGTGCTGGCGTCATCACAACTTCTCATGGAGTATTTCATACTCCTGTATTCGTGCCTGTAGCGACAAAGGCAAGTATAAAAGCACTTACTCCCGAGCAGGTGAGAGACATAGGTGCAGAAATAGTACTTGGTAATACATACCATTTATATCTACAACCAGGGGATGGTGTCGTGCGTAATGCAGGTGGTATAGGGAAATTTATGAATTGGACTGGTCCGACTATTACTGACTCTGGAGGATTCCAAGTATTTTCTTTGGGGGCTGCATACGGTAAAGAAATTTCTAAGGTTACAAAAATAACTGATCCATCTCTTTTAATACCAGAGCGTTTTGATGACAGCCTTGCGCCACGCTTAGCTAAGATAGGTAATGACGGTGTGTCTTTTAAATCTCACCTAGACGGATCAGTGCATTATATAACTCCAGAGAAGTCTATAGAGATTCAGCATAATTTAGGGGCGGATATTATTTTTGCTTTTGATGAATGCACTTCGCCGTCTGAGGATTTGAAATATCAAGAAGAAGCACTCGAGCGAACACACAGGTGGGCAGAGAGAAGTTTAATTGAGCACAAGAAGTTAAATATAGAAAATAAAATTTCTTTATTTGGCATCGTTCAAGGTGGCCGAGATGAGGGTCTAAGAAAGAAGTCAGCTGAATTTATAAAAAACTTAGATTTTGACGGTTTTGGTATTGGTGGATCTTTTGCGAAAGAGGATATGTCTACTGCAGTAAAATGGGTAAATGAAATACTTCCTGAAGAAAAACCTCGGCACTTGCTCGGTATCGGCGAGCCGGAGGATTTATTTATGGGAGTAGAAAACGGAGTAGACATGTTTGACTGTGTAGCTCCCACAAGGTCTGCAAGAAATGGATCTGTGTATACAAGACATGGAAAGATAAATATTTTAAATGCAAAATTCAGGGAAGACTTTTCTAAGATAGACGAACAGTGTGAGTGTTATACATGTAAAAATTATACAAATGCATACTTGTCGCATCTTTTCCATGGGAAGGAGATGCTGGGCTCAACACTTGCCACTATTCACAATCTTTATTTTATTGTAAATTTGGTGAAGCAAATCCGTCAGTCTATCTTAGACGAAAAGTTCTATGAGTTTAAAGATGCATTTTTACGAGATTATCAACAAAAATAGCTTTACATTTGTCGAGTAATTGTTATACTTTCTTTTATTAAATGGCGACCAAAAAAACAAAAAAACAGGGGAAGAATTGGAGCAAATTCTGGAAGCTCGGAGTGAGTGAATTCAACACGCAGTTTTTTGGCGTGAACAAAGACGGGGAGCTCACAGCCACAGAAGGTAACCATGTCTACAACCTAAATGACCTCGCTCAAAAGTACAGTACACCACTATCCATTATTTTCCCATTTGTTATCGAAGACAGACTTAAGGATCTCATCGGGTACTTTCAAGCATATATAAAGATTTACGGATATAAAGGGAAATTCTTTTACCACTTTCCAATGAAGGTAAATCAAAACAAGGAATTTATCCTTCCTGTGCTTTCCGAGGGTGCTAACCTTGAGGTTACTTCAGCAAACGAGCTATGGCTTGTGAAGAAGCTTTGGGAAGGAGAGAAGTTTAATAATAAAATCCGTGTATTTTGTAATGGTCCTAAAACAGATCAATATCTCGACCTAGTAGAAGAGCTTCGTGGGAAGGGTATGAACATCGTGCCTATCATAGAGTCAATGGAAGAAGTTGAGAGAGTTTCAAAATACAAAGGAGATGTGGGTGTGCGTGTGGACATGGAAATAAAGGCAGACACACACTGGGACAAAAAGTTTGACCGTTTTGGTCTGTCTGAAAAGGATGTACTCGATCTCGGCAAAATGAAGAATATAAAGATTTTGCATTACCACCTCGGCTCACAAATAAAAACTCAAAAAAGTATTTTAGATGGAGTAAAGCATGCCTTTGGCATATACGCTGAACTCCAAAAGACTCATCCGTCACTCGACACACTCGACATAGGAGGAGGTTTTGGTATTCCTTATGAAAAGAAAAAGTTTTATACAGCAAAAGTTGTGTCTAGTAATATAATTAAAACTTTAAAAAATTTATCAGATAAGGCTGGTATCAAGCACCCAAACATTGCTATAGAGTGGGGTCAGTATGTAGTCGCACCTGCACAGGTGACTATATACAAAGTCATATCTGAGAAGCCTATACCTAAAGCAAATGCAAAAGCTTGGTATATAGTAGACGGATCTTTTATGAATGATCTCAAAGACACATGGGCTATAAAACAAAAATGGCATACAATACCTGTCAACAACATGCATAGTCCTCTTAAGACCGTGTGGCTTGCAGGGAGTACTTGTGACTCAGATGACAAATACACAGCAGGAGGAAATTATATTTTACTTCCTAAACTACATCCTGAAAGAGAGACACAATTTTTAGCAATCCTCGACACAGGTGCATACCAAGACGGACTGTCTTCACATCATTGCCTACTTTCTAATCCTATGAAAATAGTTGTGCAAGATGGTACTGAAAAGATCGTGAGAAAGAGAGAGACGGCTGAGTCTATAGGTAAACTCTTTGGCTGGAATGGAGATCATAAATAATATCTTTCATAAGAAAAAGTTTCTAGTTGTTTTTTTATTTTCCGCTATTTTTTTAGTAGTTTTTTTCTTCCATAATTCTTATTTGTCTGATCATAAGACTACAGATATAACTGCTGTGAAAATAGGCGGTGTGAAAGTTTTAGTAGATGTAGCAATAACAAAGGAGGAGCACAACATGGGCTTGTCTTTCCGTACTAGCTTATCAGAAAATCAAGGTATGCTTTTTGTTTTTGAGTATCCTGATACATACGGATTTTGGATGAAAGATATGAATTTCCCTATAGATATGATTTGGATTAGTGAAGATAAAAAAATAGTTTCTATTAGAGAAAATGCATTACCAGAATCATACCCAGAAAGTTATAGTCCAAAAGACAAATCAAAATATGTGCTAGAGGTTGCGGCAGGTTTTTCAGATAAAAATAATCTAAAAGAGGGGGATCAGGTCACATTTACATATTAGTGTTTTGTGGTATAATGTTTGTGTTTTGTGCTGGATGGCTACTCCGACGCAAGTCGGGGAGGAAAGTCCGAACACAACGATCCTCGAAAGAGGTGGGAATGGTAGCGGGTAACACCCGTGTATGGTGACATATAGGTGCGAGCAGAGACGTCATGTAGCGAAAGCTACATGATACCCAGAAATGGGTAAGTCTTCGTATAAGTTTGGGGCTTGCCCTAAGCTAAGTCGAAGGGTGAAACGGCTAAACCCTTACCTTTGTGCAAGATCGTGTCTTGGTTTATTCCAAGAAGAATCGCTTGAGCCTCTTGGTAACATGAGGCCTAGATAAATTGTCATTACTCTGCGCAAGCAGAATACAAAACTCGGCTTATAGGCACAAAACACTACATGAAAAATCCTCTCTTATGAGAGGATTTTTCTATTGCTTGCAATTTGTGTATTAGTGTGATACAATGTATATGTGAGGGTGAGGTAAAACTTACACTTAAATCGTAAACAACATAAGTGCCGCAAAAAACACCGCAAGGTGTTTTTTGTTTTTATTTTAGAGTTTACTTTCGGAGGGTACGAATTCATGAAGGTTTACTTTTGTGCTATAATATAGCTAAATATGAAGAAAATATTTAGTAAAAGGAGATTATACTTGAGTAAAAAAATAAAAATAATTTTAATGATATTTACTATCGCAGTGGGGGGCTTTTTTATTTTTTATTACTATGGGTTTAGTCCAAGCTTGCTTACTAAACTTTCTTTCTATCAAAATTTAGCTAATCCGTATGTTCGTATCGTACGAGTACAAGAAGGTCTTCGTAAAGAGCAGGTAGCGGATCTCATGGCTGAAAAGTTAGACTGGACCGAAGCTGAAAAAAATAATTTCATAAATATTCATCTCGCCCTAAATACTGAGGACTTAGAAGGAAGGTATTTCCCTAAAACCTACCTCATCGACAAAGACGAAAGCCCAGCTGATGTCACCACTCTCATGTTTGATGAGTTTGACAAGCAAACAGAAAAGATAAAGAAACAAAAATCTAAAGAACTCATCAACGAAGATACAATAGTTAAAATTGCTTCGATCATCCAGAGAGAGTCCAATGGTAAAAAGGATATGAAATTAATCTCAGGGATTATTTGGAATCGTATTTTTAATGGTATGAAGTTGCAAATAGATGCTACTCTACAGTATGCAAAGGGGACTGAGGAAGATGGATGGTGGCAGAAAGTTGATCCAGAAGATAAAAATATTAAATCAGCTTACAATACATACATCCATGGAGGATTTCCACCAGGTGCTATAGCAAACCCAGGACTTGCTGCTATCGAAGCTGCTTATAATCCAGATAAAACAAGTTGTTTATTTTATCTACATGATAGAAATAAACAAATACACTGCTCTAAAACATATGAAGATCATAAAAAAAATATAGATATTTATTATTAGATGTATATGTTTTTTTATTAAACTATATTCCTGTCGCGTTCATCATAGCTTTAGTTTTGTTTCCAATAAGTCCGTCAGGGACTAAGCCTTTGTTTTTCTGCCATGTCTTTATTACGGCAATTGTCCTTGGCCCTAATATGCCGTCAATTATTAATCCTAATTTTAGGTTTGCATTCAAGAATCTTTGCAGCTCTTTGACTGCTTCACCACGACTACCATTTTTTAGTAAAGCTGTACCAAAGTTATATTTACCATTATTGACTGAGTTTCCTGTGCATGTTTTACCTGTTGTTGTACTAAATCCAGTATTTCCAATACATCCAGAAAAATTATTAACAGGATCGGTATTAATAGAGTAAGCAACTTTTCCGTTTTTAATGTTATTTTTATTACTTCCACCTCCACCTCCTCCACCGCTAGATCCACTATTACTTACTCCACTACCTCCAGAGGTATTTTCATTTACAGCTACGAAGCTAATTGTAATAGGATCAGAGTACGTATTTTGATCATCAAAAGTAAAAACAGAATAATAGTAAAGTGTTCCACTAGTTACAGCTGTGTCATGGTAGCTAGTGCTGCTGCAAGGTAGTTCAGTAATCAGTATACCTGCATCAGGTGTCTGTATGAATCCGGATATATTTCTGTATATTTTTATACTTTGACACAAATCATAGTTAATAGAATCCCAAGATAAGTTTATTGATCCAGGACTTGCACGTAAGTTGGTTGGGGCAGGTGGTTTGGTTAAACGGTTTAATGTGGTAAATGTTTGGTCTGGTGATGTACTTTTGTTGCCATTCGAGTCTTTACTGGTTATGCGATAGTGGTAAGTAGTTCCAGGGGTTAATTCTGTGAGGTTGATTTTGTGATTTGTATCATTGTTCATGATAGATTTATTTTTACCATAGTTCGTACTTGTGCCGTATTCTATAAAACTATCAGTGGGTTTATCAGTTGTCCAAGAAGTCATAGCTACTACTCTCTGTGGATTAGTTGTTATGTTTGTTATGATTGGATTAGGGATGATCGAAGTTATAGGAGCTGGGGGAGTAGAGATTGAGTAGTTGCCGAAAGATCCCTTAGGCACTATTAAAAAACCATTAAATTCATTTGAGGTGTGTGTTAATGTAGGAAGATTAGCTAAATCAGTAGTAGTTGTTGGTATTACTGTACTTGGGTTATATCCCACTATTTGCTGGGTGGTGGTTAGATTTAATGGTAAGTTTATATTTGATCCATTAAAAGTAAAGCTAGTATAAGGTGAGAATGTTTGTCCTGGTCCACCTTTTATGTTTTGTATATCATATATCTCGTATTCTTGGTTTTGAGTTAGACCGAGGCATGATGGGTTGAAGCTATAAGTATTCTTTGAGCTATCATAATTATAAATAAATACTTTCTTCCATTCGCTACCGTATTCATTTGAGGGTAAACAAACTTCTTTTTGGCCAGATGTTGGTGGTGTGGATTGTATACCGTTAACTCTTAGATTCTTTGCTGGTCCATATGTGCCCCAAGTGAGTTCGTAATTGCCTAAAACTTGAACAGTAGAGTCTGAGTCTATGCTGTACCAGCTGTCTTTTCCGTATGCGTAATTATTCCTTAAGGTAGTTTTGGTTACTTTGCCCGTACTACCACCATACATAGAGTCATGATCATCAATCTGTAAGTTATTCTCTATTAAAAATCCTCCTAGTGGTCCAGCGTTCGTTGTTCCGTATATTTGCATACCAGCTGAGAATCCACCCATAAGTATGTTGTCACGGATACTTTTAGTTTTAGTAGGATCTACTGTGCTGTTCTGTGAGTAAATGTTGTGACCGTGGCCTCTCTGTGGAGAAATCCAGCCATTATGATACATAATATTGCCATAGATTTCTGTGTTCGTTGCTCCATTCCATGCACTTATTCCACTTCCTGCATTTTGAACTAATATATTAATAAATTTACTATTTGGAGCAAATATATCTAATGCACCTGGCATCAGAGAATTTGCAAAATGTGCTCCAGTTTGGTTTCTACCTTTTGGTGTTACCCTGGGAAGTTTAGTGTTCGTAATTTCAAAATTTCTAAACATCACATATGATCCATGTACTGATAGTGTAGGTTGATCAGATTCAGCAAGTGCTCCAGCATTATGGGCTACTATGGGTGTCGTGGCGCTAGAGCTACTGTTCTGTCCACGGTAGCATGTCGTATAACCGTTATTATAGTTAAAAATTCTCAATACCTCATCATCAACTACTAGGTTGGATTGTGTAGGTAGGCTAGTACCAAATGAAAACTTACATGGTACTGTAGTATTTCTGTCTATGCCAGATATTGCATCCATGCTCTCCATGAGTTTATAGCTTATATTGCTGTCTAAGATAGCCCATTCTCCAGGAGCTGATTTGACTGTGATTAAATTATCAGGGGATCCACTAAGATAGCTAAAAAATCTACCAGTGTATTTACCACCTTTTAGGCAGAGAGTTTTGCCTGCTGTTATTACAGAGGTTTTTGTTAATGCTGTTTGTAGATCCCATGGTGAAGTTGAAGATCCTAAGTTATTAGATGTGCCTGTGTTGCTTGCATAATAGTCACAGCTAGTTAGTGCTTGAGCTATTGGTACTGGTGATACAGTTCTGATAATATTAGTAGTTAATCCTGTTAATGTAACGATACCTACTAAGACAACCATCCTTGAAAAAATTAAATTATTTTTCATAAAAATATTACTAATTTATTATTAATTAGTAATATTGTATCATATTTACATATTGAAAAGGAGAACAATAAGGATGTTTTTTATTATATTTTTTCTATAAATTCACTTATATTTTCTTGTGTTTTGAGAGGTATTGTCACATAAAATACTGTACCTTCGTTTACCTTAGACTCAAAACGTATAGTACCCTTATGGGCCATAACATATTGCTTGCATGCATATAGGCCTATACCACTACCGGTCTGAAGCCTTTTTCTTGCATTTGATGCACGGAAGAATTCCTCGAATATCTTAGGTTGTTCGGACTCTGGTATACCTATACCGTTATCACTTAGCTTTATTTTTAAGTTTTCGTCATCGTTTGTTATATCAAGGGTGATAACTTTTTTATCACTTAGAGAATATTGTATAGCATTTTCAAAAAGATTTTCTAGTATTATCCTTAGTCTTAGTATATCTACTTCGACCTCTTTTTTATTATTTAAAGTTATATGGGAAATGACTTGTATTCCTTTCTTGTTTCCTTGTACTGTGTATGCTTTTATTATTTCGTTAAAAATTTTCTCGATTTTTTCTAGTGGTAGCCATGCAAGAGAAAGAGAGAGCTTATTCATATCGAGGAGGCTTATATCAAGTAGGTTTACAGAGTGTGTGACAGTAGTGTGTATGGAGTCTAATACTACTTCGAGGTTGGTCTTGTCTTCAAGTGCCATACTGTTGCCGTATTTTTGTATCATGAGTTGTATAGCCCAGCCTGTGGAAGTGAGCCCAGTGCGCATTTCATGAGTGATGAGAGCTATAGCTTCATTACGTACAGCATTACTTTTCTCTAATAGTTTGGTTTTATTTATTTCTATTACAGCTATAGATATTAAAAGACCTATAAATGAAGATATGGTAACGATGAGGTCGCCATTCATATTTCCTATGATCTCTAAATGCATAGAACATATCAAAAAACCTAAAACACCACCTACTACCATACCAAGAATATTTGAAGCCAGATGTTCTATTATATCTTTCATTTTGTTTAAATTAAATCTAATTAATAAATAGTATACTATATGTAAGAGTGCAATATATAGTTTTTAGTATTTTTATGTTGATAACTTTATTGCTTATTAGATATGCTTAAATTATAATTGTATTATTAGTAATAAAGGTTTATATATAATTCTATGATGAAAAGTATGCATCCATTGGTTATGGGTTATCCACTAGACGTTTTGCTTATGCTTGTCTCTGGAGTGTTTTATCTTGTTTGTGCATTGTATGTTTTAAAGATAAAGAAAGAAGATAGAAGTGAGCTTGTAAATGCATTATTTGCTTTCCTTACGTACCAAGCTGTCGGTATGTTTTTCATGGGTTTGCAAATGAATACCATGGAAGCAGTCTATGGTCGTATCGCAGCACTTTCTGTACTTATCGGGGCAGCGTATATGCTTAAGTTTCCATTTAGTAGATTCTCAGCATCTACTAGGAAGATCACATTCATGCTTAGTTTGATTGTTTCTTTCTTAATTTTTGGATGGTTCATTCAAAATCCAATGAGAGAAATGAAACTTTTTCATTTTATGCTTTGGTATGACATAGTGGTAAATGGTCTTGTGGTGGGTGGAGCGATCATTTTATTTGGTTTAAGAAATAGTGGTTTTTATAGGACAAAGGCGCTCGGCGGTGGTTCTGGAGTTGTGAGTTGCTGCGTGGTAGCTAATGTCTCAATGCTCGGAGGATTTATGCTTGTTAGTTCATTCTTCCAATTCTTAGCCCCTGTGCTTATCTTGGCGGTACTTATCATGGGCAAGAAAGGAAGTAGCCAATCTGTATAATTGTATGTCTGATAATCAAGAATTAAATCTAAATAGTAAAAAGATATATATCGTTGAAGATGATGTATTTTTAGGTCAAATACTCTCGCAGAGGATAGCTGCAGAAACTACAAGTTTAACACTTTTTAAAAATGGGGAAGATGCCCTCGCTGCTATAATACAAAATGTTCCTGATATAGTAGTACTAGACATATTTCTTCCAGGGATGGATGGTTTTAAGGTGCTAGAAAATATGAAGCTAAATGATAATACTAAGAGTATACCAGTTCTTGTAGTTTCTAATGCTAATGAAGCTGACAAAGCTAAGTCTATGGGAGTCGAGTTTCTTTTAAAGGCTTTGACTACTCCTGATGAGATTGTGGAGAAAGTAAAAAGTATGCTTGGATAAGGTCAATTGCTACTACTTATAGAAAAAGTTAAAGACTATGCTTATTTCTAAGCCTTTTTGTTTTCGCCGATGGAGTTCATACTAGTTGAAAACTGATACATCACAGAACGAACTTATCTTAGTATTTTTGGTAAAAATCTGCCAGTTCGCTCCATGTATTCCTTGTACTCAGGAAATTTGTTGCACATAAATTTTTCTTCACTTAAAGAAGTAATTACACCAAAAATAAAAACTAAAATCCAAAGTGTGATGGTAATTGGGTGTAAAAATACCAAAGTTAAACCTAAATAAGATATTATAATAGAAATAAAAATTGGGTGGCGAAAATATTTGTATGGTCCCGTGGTGGCTAAATATCTTTGCTTTTTTTTAGATCTTGCGAACCAAAAGTCATCACTATTAACCCAACCGAGGTTATTAAATGAAATTTTTCCCAAAATGGAACCGCCTATGTAAAGAGTTAATCCAAGAACAATTAAGGGGATATTATAAGAAAAAAGAAAATCTAATTTGAAAACTAGATACAATATAATTGCTAATGGCAAGATTGTTGTCTCAAATGAGCCAAAGCTTATCTTTTTTCTTTTACACCAACTATAAAAAAACATAAATAATACATCTACTGTATAAAGTATAAGTGTGAGTGATTGGATAGCATGAAAGTTTGTCATAATATTTCGCAAAATCGCTCCGCATTTCTAATTTCGCCGATGTTTCTTTGGGTGGACTTAGAATACCATTTTTGGAACAAGTTTGCTAGAGATTGTGATTACTTGGTGCATATCTTAAAGGAGTTTCAGGCAGACAACGAGGAGACCAAATTATCAGCTTCTTCCAAGAAAGCCCTGTCTCGTGGAACAATATAATATTTTCCTTCGTTGTTTAATGCTTGGCTTTCAGTTAAAGCCTTTAGTGCTTCATCGTAAGTTAGCCATATACCCTCAAAACCATTTCTTTTTTCACTTTCTGTAAATTCTGGTATTCCTTTTTCGCCTTTAATTTTCGCTAGATAACAATACGAAGTCTGCTTTAGATTTCTAGGATTAAGTAATTTTCTATATTCAACGATAATACCAATTTCATTTATAACTTCAACATCACAGCCTATTTCTTCCAGACACTCACGTTTAAGAGCGATAATTTTTTCTTCTCCTTTCTCTATACCACCTCCAGGCAATTTATAATAATTTTTCTCAGTTACATGAAGAAGTGCAATTTTTCCATCTTCATCAACAACAATAGCTCTTACTGCTTCACGGACAGGATAGCTTTTAACTTCTTCTTCAGAGACGTTTTCTGGGTTAATTAATTTAAGTAGTTTCATAATTATTTTGAATTAAGTAAATCTTGAGCTGTAATTTCTTGCCTACCGTCTCTTACTAAATGCCCATCCATACCTCTGTCAGCATAATTTACCCAGAAACTCGTTATCTTAGCTCCCCACATTCTTTGAGGACTATTGCCTGTGTAGTAAGTAAGTTCTAGCGGTTCTGAACCCTCTTTGATACGAAAAGAATTGTGTATAACCAATGCCTCTTCTAATTCTTTTCCACTGAGTTCGTGTGCATTGTCGGCTTTCATATAAACACCACCTCGTTCTATTCGGTCATACAAAGCAACAAATATCTGCCCTGTTCGGGTAATATTTTTTGAATGAATTGAGTCTGGATGAGAACCCCAATAAATGTATTCAAATTTTGGGTCATAAATAAAACGGAGGGGGCTGTTGTGAGGAGAACCATCTTCATTAACCGTAGCTATGGAAATATGCCTAGAAGTAGTAATAAGCTCCTTTGCCCTTTTTATTTTATTTTCTAATTCCTCGGTCATTGAGTTATTTTAACATCTTTACTTTACCTTACCAATAACGAAGCTTTTTGTAGTCAGACATTCCAAAAACGTCAAATCTCATCCTTATTTCACAATAGTCGTTTACCAGAAAAAACGGTCAGACGTAGGGTAGGTCGTTTTTTAGCTTAAACGGGCTTAGAACTTAAAATCATCCAATTATACTAGGGTAATTTAATTGTCTTATTTATCCAGGTCTTGACCAAAAGTAATATCTCCAAATTCAGGGTTAAATTCCACAGTTCCTAAATCTGTTTCTATTTTAGTTTTACCCCCTACTGACATTTCTTTATCAACATTTAATTTAATGCCGGTTATATTACCTCCAGCTTGTGAATTTTTAATAGATATATCAACAGGTTTTTCAAAAATCTTTTGAATGGTCTCGTTAGATGTATCGCCCTCCAAACCAGTTATATTACCCCCTGCTACAACATTATCAATTAAAATCTTCAGTCCCGATTCAATATTGCTAATATCTTTTCCACTTAATTTATCATCAATAGCTATAACTAAATCTAAAACTTTATCTAGTGTGAGTTTCTGACGTTCAACTTCTATTGCGTCAGCAGATCCAGTCAAAACTCCATATAAAGCATCAAGGTTAGGGAATAGCCCCAAGAATTTTTCAATAGCATTTTTATTGCGAATAGATTTTTCTCTCTTTTCAAGCTCATCCTCAATTTGTGATTTTACGTCCTCCTTGTTCATATGCTATTGCAACTTTTTCAATTTTGCGTTAAGTTCTTTGAATAATTTTCTAAAATTGGCTTTGGTGGTAGGATTTGTTGGAACTTGTTTTTTTATAATCAATAATTGGCTTATAGCAAAATTCAATTTTGATTTCAGTTTATTTGGTTCACTTTTCACACTATCATAACTTCCTACGCCGAAAGCAGTATCACAAATAACTTTTTGGTCATTAGGTATAATTAATTCCTCAGTTTCTACTTCCAACCCAAGAAGGTCTTTATATGTAAAGATTCTATTTTCCACATATCCAGTAAAATCTTTTACATAATTAGCTTGTGAAGTTTGTCCTGGTTTATCCCCATCAAGCACAAGAAGAAAACTTTTTCCCCAAGAAAGATAGAGCCGAATAATATCTGAATGAGTATCTCTTCCCGCACCTGGGTAAAAATTAAATCCCTCGTTTCCCTTTAATATCACTTCATTAAAATATTTAAACGTATACCAATCATATTTACCCTCAGTAATAATAATATCGGGTATTGGTTCAATTGCACTCGGTGCATAGTCTAAACTATCAAGTATGGGTTGGTAATAAAGATACTGAGTTTTTCCTGTTTGAGTAGCAACATACTTATAATATTTCTCAGCACTTATGTTTGCCCCATCATCGTCAGTCATACTCCCTTCAAGGTTTGCATCAGAGATTGATTCATTAATTACAACATATGCCCCAGAGAGCCAAAGAGGATTAATCATATGATGGCTGTGAGTAGAATAAATTACCATTGATTTATCACTAAGTTGTCCTATTGCGTCAAGAATCTTTGTTTGTGCAGAAGAATGTAGATTTGATGCAGGTTCGTCAAGTAAAAATAATATATTAGCTGTTCGGTTTTTTCTAAATTCTGTGAAAATTAGGAATGAAAAAAACCACTTACAGCCCTTACTGCGTTCGTTTATAGAAAACTCTTTACCCGAATCTGTTTTAATCTTAAACGATACATCTAACTTATCATAATTTGGAGTGCATATGAGTTTAATTTCTTTAAAATTAAGACGTTCGTTTTTCTTTCCTGTGCTTTTTTCTTCTTTAAAAAGTTCTTTCCACGCTACAGTAATTTTTTTATCTAATAATTTTTCCATAGCTGAAATTCTTTGTCTTGCTGTATCGTTATCACTATCCCATTGGTTTGCGACAAATTCTTGGAAAGAAATAAATTCGGGATTTACTGTTTTTAAAATATCATCTAAAACCAGTTGCCATTCGTTGTTCTTCTTTTCTTCTTCGGTAAATATTATGGGTGGAGGAACTGAACCGTCTACGGGTGCTTGAACTGGGGTAGGATTTTTAGTGAATTGAATATTGTCTGGTATTACAAATATAAAATCTTCGTAAAATAAAATCTCTGGGACAAGATTGGATTTAATATGTTTAAGAAGTTCATTCCAGAGAGTATTATTGTTCTTGTGAAGTAGACCGTTATTTTTTCCTGATTTTATTTCAAGCCCAGCGCTTCGTGTGGTGTCTTGATATTTATGGGTCTTGAAGCTAAATTTATAAGTGTAACTGAATATTTTAGGAAATTCTATTTTTGTTTTCTTATTATTATTTTTAAGATAGTTATTTAACTTTTGATAGTCAGCTTCTTCAAAAATAAGGTCTCCACTTATTTCAATATTACCAGTAAAATCTATACCTTTTGGTCTATATGTATTAAGTTCAGATTCTTTGGGCAAAACACTTTTTACCATCCTGTGAAATAAGTTAATAGCTTCAAGAATGGTGGTTTTCCCACTTTCGTTTAGACCCACCAAGGTAATGATACGATTATTACTGAGGTCTACTTCTACCTCTTTTATACCCTTAAAGTTTTTGATTTTGAATTTGGTATATCGCATAGGGCAGGTGCGTGAATTAAGAACATAACTATACCACGAATTTTAAGATTTTACTACTTATCCACGAAAAGTGGCTTGTAAAATTGTATATATATTCCACTAATTAGAATTCCTAAAATTGCTAAATAGAAATGGTTATCTAATACAAAAGCCCACCATTTAAATAATTTAAAAGAAAATTCTCCAAGTCTCTTGAACATAGAACTAAATGTTAATAATATTGTGGGGGTAAACCAAATAAAAAAACAATAAGTCAAAGTTCCCAATATCCAGTTTAATTTTTTCATAAATAAAAATTAATTCTCCTTTTTATTCCCAGGTTTTGCTCGTATTTTTGTGTAAATCCACGCTATAACAAAAAGTATACCTATTCCAATTAATGAACCATTCCCTTCGTCAAGTAGTTGAAAAACTCCTAGAAAGATTAATATCAAAGCTGTTATCCCTATTTCCCGTCCTCCCATTTTTTTGTATTGCCACCACTTCTTTTTTACCTCTACTTTATTTTCTTTATCCATATATAAAATAAAAAAGTTAGCTAATAAAAGCTAACGCAGGAAGCACAGAACCCCGCATCAGCTAGGTCTTACGACCCTATATGAGTTTCCCCATATAGCCCAAGGATGAGTTGCTGAACGCGGGGTTCAGTATCATCCTTGGGTCTTTAGACCATACCTATACAAACTGCATAGGGTTAGGTCTTCTTATTTAATTGTCTAGTAAGTATACAACGAATATATACAAGGACACAACGGGTTTTATAAGTCTTGTAAAATAAGACAGGGGGCGGAGAGGGGGCAATAAAAATAAGCTAAAGGGTGTATACCAGCAGAAAAACTGATGGGTTTTTGGAAGGTTTTGTATTACAAAAGTTATCCACTTGCTGTATTTTCCAACAAAATGGTATAATATATATACAATTGAAAAGCATTAATAGAAATAGTGAAAACTATTTTGCTAGAGGATGTTTTGACTCAGTCAAGTCATATAAGTCTCTGAACTTATGAACTGCAGAAGCATAGAACACGAAGGAAGCTCGTGTTTTTTTGTTGCAGTTTTCTATGACAGACTTACAAGAAAATGAATTAGTTATACTATCCAAACAAACATTAGATTTGTTTCTTGGACAGGCGAACCCAGCGGACTTAATAGCAGTCTATGTTTTTTACTATTACACAGCAAAATGGCAAGGAACTAATCAGGCACTAGCAACAGATAGGTATGTAATGAAAGGTTTGCATATTGGGCAGGCAAAACTTAACAAAGCACAAAAATTTCTATTTAGAAAAAAAATTGTTGAAAGAGTTAATACAAGAGATAAAAATGGACGCATTACTGGTTGGTATATAAAACTAAACTATATTTGGAAAAATAAAACCGTAAAAAAAGTTATTTCAAAACTGTCTCCATTTACATTAGAATCCACAAGTGGAGAACAGGTAACAAATGCTTTAAGTGCTAATACTATAAATGCTTTAACTGCTGATATTTGCGAATCAAAAGATTCGCCACAAAAAGAGATTTTTATTGCCGACCAAGAAGAAATAACTAAACCCTTGTCGGGCAGTTTACCCAGCAGTCGTGGTAAGACACTAATAGAGCGGGTGGTTTCAATCTACATAGATCTGTTTATAGATAAATACGGCATTAAACCCAACCTCAGAATGCCAGCCGTTGGTGGGGCAATTGATAATTTATCTAAGCGTTATACAGAACTCCAAATTTCAGCAATGCTGATAACTTTTTTTGAGTGGTATGGGATGAATAATAACTCTTCATTTGAACAAGATAAACTAACAGCAATAGCTCATCCTTTTGCTTGGTTTTTTACCAATATTAATCAATATGAAATTTATTTAAGAAACATGTTTGAGTTGGACTTTGATAACGAGATTGAAGTGAGAAATTTTGTGGCAAAGTATATGGTGGCATTAAAAGAAAGGTCGGCTGGTTCTAGCCAAGAATCCCGTTTATCCACAACGGCGGTAGAACTTAAAAATTAAAGCTGATACGATGACCGAGCTACACGAAAAGTTAATAAGCAAATATAAATTTATGCCTGAAGAGGGGCAACGAGAAGACTTTTTGTGTAGCAACAAGAAACCAATTCGTTGTCCCTCTTTATGTATTAATGACAAGCCGTCTGAAGATGCCCAGCTAGACTATTTGGCAAGTATTCTGGTTGAGGTATTTTTAGACCAAAAAAACTATGAACGAAACCAATCAAAAAAGAGCAGTAATTTATGTGAGAGTTTCAACTAAGGAACAGGTTGATGAGGGAAATAGTTTAAGCACCCAAGAAAAAATTTGCAAAGACTATTGTTTCAAAAATGAGTATGATATTGTGCAAATTTTTGTTGAACAAGGTGAAAGTGCAAAAACAGCAGACCGCACTGAACTTCAAAAACTTCTTGCTTTTTGTGCAGACAAAAAGAATCAAGTAAAGGCAGTAATGATTTATAAGTTGGATAGATTATCTCGTAATACAGATGATTATAGTCAGCTTCGCCTATTACTAACACGATATGGTGTGGAAATTAAATCTGTATCAGAACATTTTGAAAATACGCCCGTTGGTCGTTTTATGGAGAACACGCTATCAAATATTTCACAATTTGATAATGATATTCGGTCTGAGCGTTGCGCTGGTGGGATGAAAGAAGCTATGCGAGACGGTCGTTATGTTTGGATGGCAACAGTTGGGTATGAAAATGTAAAAATTGCAAACAAAGCTACAATTGCACAAAGCAAAATGGCTCCCTTGATACGCAAAACTTTTGAACTTATTGCCTTAAACACTTATCCTACTGAAGAAGTGCGAAGAATAATGACAAAGGAGGGACTTCTGAATAAATCAGGAAAACCTTTTTCAAAAAGTTATTTTTATTCAATGCTTACTAATGAACTTTTTGCTGGGTGGATTGTAAAATTTGGCGAAAGACATAAAGGTAATTTTGAACCTATTGTTTCAGGAGAACTTTTTAACCAAGTGCAAAGAGTTTTAAAAACTAGAGGAAGAAAACACTCGGCTTATCTTACAGATAATCCAGATTTTCCCCTTCGTAAATTTATCAAAAGCGATGAGGGTAAAGTTTTAACCGGAAGCTGGTCTACAAGTGGAAATGGTAAAAGATACGCCTTCTATCGTTTCGGTAATGATAAATCAAGTATGAATAGGGATGCTTTTCAAGAAGATTTTAAAAAGTATATGGATAAATACAGTCTAAACGAAAAACATTATCAAAAACTAAAAATTCTTGTTAGAAATCATTTAACTAAAGCGACATCAGAACAAAGAAAACAAGTTGAACAACTAAAAAGGCGAATTTATGAGTTAAATGAAAAACAGTCAGCTATTATTAAGAAAAATCTTGAAGGGGTTATTAGTGATACCGTATTAAAACAACAACTACAACTTATTGAAAACCAAGTTACAGAAACAAGTGTCTCACTAGCCAACATTCCTAATAGCGATACTGATTACGATAAGGCAATTGAACTTATGGAAGAGTATTTAAAGCAACCAAGTAAAGTGTGGGCTAAAGCAAAAGTTGGAATACAAATTAAATTAGAGTGGTTCCAATTCCCCCTAGGTTTGGTGTTTAAGAATAAAATATTTGGAACAAGTGAAGTAGCTAGTGTTTTCAAAGTAAAAGACGCAATTTCTGCGTCTTTGAACTCTAAGGTGGACCGTACAGGACTCGAACCTGCCACCCCCTCATTGCAAATGAGGTGCTCTACCAGATGAGCTAACGGCCC
>ERZ1292625.68-Hain-H41-01um-R1-68-length-178777-cov-18_pt2 | contig 129987 bp, 174 predicted proteins | sample MGYA00564400_ERZ1292625 | MGnify/ENA primary metagenome ERZ1292625 (study PRJEB36523, sample SAMEA6512639) | groundwater metagenome | collected 2019-01-08 | study: AquaDiva: Metagenomics assemblies of 32 groundwater samples | reverse complement strand
TTTACGGCTCAATAAAATTTCATAAATATCAAGAGATTACTGGAAAACCTAAACAAGTTTCAATTACTAAAGAAAAAAATAAATGGTTTCTTAATATCGTTACCGACTTGGAGCCTGCGGCTCCAAGTCCTACAGATCAAGCCGGTATTGATTTAGGCTTAATTAAGTTAGTTGTTACTAGCGATAACTTAACTATTAAGAATAGGACTCATGCTAAATATTTTGATAAAAAGATAGATAAATGTAAATCTGAATTATCTAAGTTTAAAAAGAATACAAGGAGAAGTAGAAAACACAAAGAACGATTACAAAAATTGTATGATGTTAAAATCAATAAAATAAAAGATTTTCAACATAAAGCTTCAAAGAAGCTAGCTCGTAAATATGATACAATTTTTATAGAGAAACTTTCGCTCAAGAAGATGAGCGAAAGTGATTGCACGAGTTTAAATAGAAATATTAGAAATGCTAATCTATCTCAATTTATAAGCTTCCTCAAATATAAGGTTAACAATGTAATAGAAGTTAACCCAGCATATACGAGTAAAGTCTGTAATAATTGTAAGCATATTCACAGGAATTTGAAATTGTCTGACCGGACAATTTCATGTAAATGTGGAATTACTTATGATAGAGATGAAAATGCATCTAAGAACATAAATTGCCTGGGACAGGCTATGCTTGATAAAGCATATGCGGAGCTTTTACATCCAATATATGTAAAAGAGCTGAAGAAGAAATTAACAAAGTTAATAAAAACTATGTCGATTTTTTCTATTTTTGGGTTAAGTTAATAATAAAATATTAACTTGATCTAAGAAGGAGAGCTGAAGTTAATAAGGGACTGGAGGAAACCTCCGCCCTTGTGGCGGAGGTAGTTCATATTGGTGATTGCAAACCTCCTCACTAAGAGTTATAGTGGTATTAAAGCGAGATTAAATGCAAAAGCCTAAAAAAGAGCCAAAAATCACCCGTATAACAAATGTACATCTATTAAATTGCCTCTTCCATAAACTTAAGAAGACAAAAAAGTCCGACATTTACTCAAAATGTAAAAACTTATTCAAAGAAACAATTTTTATAGACAAAATTTATGTTTTAAATAATGTAATTAAAATTGCTTATGTGTTTTTTCTGGGTGCAGTACGTGCAATTGATAATTCTTTTGCCGACAAATCTTTTCTTGCAAACAAATTGCAAAGTTATACAATATTTGATTTTAAAAATAAACTTGATTCATGTTTATTAACACTAGATGATCCAAAATATAAAAAACATAAAACTGTTATTGACAATTTAAAATTAATAAATATATCTTTATTTGCCTTAACGGAACTTTATGTGCTGTATTTGCAGCATAGTGAGAGATTAACCAAAAAGTTAGAAAGGGAGATGGCGGACCAGATTGAAAATGTAGTGAAAAATACAAGTTTTAACTTGACAGATTACATGGCGCTCTTATGTTCTTCATTGTCTGCGGTGCCAAAGAAGACCGACAAACAGATGGTCCTGAACTAAGCATTACAGAAAGGAAAGAAAATGTGGAAGTTTTTCGTATTAGCAATATTAATATATTTTTCGTATAACTATTTTATTATAGAGGTTTTCCCAAATGTGGCGAAAGAATTGCCTAGTGTGTCTTTTGTCCATGCTTTGGGAGTAAGTGCAGCGGTTTATTTATTTAAGATGATTTTCGTAGATTGAGAGAGAGAAAATATGAGATTAATGAAATCAAAAAAAGCCCTTGAGAGACGTTTGTTTTTTCTTGATGATAAAGAATACAAGAACGATTACGATAGAGCTGAGATAAGCGCATTGGAAGTTGCGATTGCTGCCTTCGCCCTAATCAAAGATGCTGATCTAGAGTCGGAGCTAGCTCATGCTTTGGGAGAAGACGTGGAAGATGATTCTGAAAAAGATGGTCCAGAAGTTTTAACAAAAGGAGATAGAAAATATGTTGAATGCAGAGCATAAATTTTGGTTCTTAGTAAAGAAAACAAATAATAACCATACAATGGTTCTTTTAACATGTGAATTTGAAAAAGATAGAACCTTCACACTAGAATTCCACATGGGTTAATATATGTTCATTTTAGAAGACATAGTTGAAATATCCTTAAACAAAGATGATGGGATTGCCTTCTATCCATCGCAAGCCGTTAAAACAACCGAAGCTATTATCGTAGGTCTATTTTGTGACCCTCAAGACAAGACTAAAGATGCTGCTATGGTTGTCGAATTAAATAACAATTATCTCGACAATTTATGTAGCATTTTAACTTATCAAGTAATTACAAACTTTGCTTATGATAAGAAGTATACGTTCACATCAAATGCCTCTAATTTTTTGGGTAAAAAAGCTACTTGGATTTCATTATCTGCGCTTTCCCCTAAACAAAAGACAATGTTGAATACGCCGATTCCCATAGAACAGTTTTATATTAAAAATTATAAAACTTATGGACATCATTGCAAAAAATGCAGCTCATATAACGAGTATGCTGAGCAAAATCAATCTGATGGCACTTATGTTTGCTATAATTGCAGAGGTTAAAATTGGACAAGATTAAAAATTTAATAAGTGACATTGAAATTTTAAATGAAAACCTTGTTTCTGTGGAAAAAAGATTTGTTTCTTGCAAAAAAGATCTTTTAAAGATTGAGGATTCAATTGTGGAGTTAAAGGTAAAACTTCTTAAGAAGCAGGAAGAGCTTCAAAGATATTCTTTATCCAGGGTTGATAAATCAAAAACTGATAGATCAAAAGAAATAGAAGATTTCAAAGTTAAAATGCCGGACTTGCTTGAAAAACTGCCAACTAATTTACGATAGGAGAATAATAAAATGGAAAAAAGAACAAAAGTAGTATACCTGCGCGAGAAATCAACAACTCAATTTAAAGGTGAGCCATTTGGCTGCCTTGCTTTCAAAGTAGACGACGATAACAACCTACAGTTCCAATACTCAGTGACCAACCCACAGGACACCTTCAAACGTAAAGTTGGAAGAAGTCTTGCTGTAGGTAGACTTGTGGAGGAACCATTGGTTGTACAAAATTTGCCAAGGCTAGATTTTCTTCAATCTATGGAAGTGATCATGAAAACGCTGTTGGCTCAGAAGAGCACTCCAACAAAAGTTCAAAAAGCAGCCAGAGCTTGGCTCAAACGATCAAAAGAAGCTGAACAAAAAAATTCGTATCAACCTTAAATCTTTCAAACCGAAAACCCCAAGAGCCCGACCCCCAAGTCGGGCTCTTTCCTTTTGTTCTTTGCCATCTCAGACAAGTCTTTGCGACCCAAACGATCCAATACTCGTTACCGATCAATAATCGGTCTATAATGCCAAAGAATTCTCCCTAGAGGCACATGTTAGAAAATGCCTAGATCTAAGTGTTCTTGTTTTTGAAAAATCATTCTTGAACTTTTTCTCGACAAATCCATGAGGGATATATATATAAAAGGGAGAAGGGCTACTGTGTTGTTTGGTTTAACTCTAACACGATCTACTGTATGAAATACGATAGTTGATGAAAACCTATTGTTAGATACACTAGTATTTACCTAGTATTATTTTTCATAGATCTATGATTTTAGTATATTCTCATTCTATACAGCAAGAAACTTTGCATAATTCTAGTTTATCAATACTTGTCAAAGTATACTTATTCTTCAAAATAAGTGGAAACATGATTGAGTTTTGATTTTTAACGTGGGAAATGCCGATCGCATGCCCTATTTCATGGATGACGATGTTTCTGAGCTTCAGATTGTTTAGGGAGTCCTCTTGACTCAGTAAAACGTAGTGATTATTCATCAATTGTGAGTGTGAGCCCAGCTTGTAAGGATTTCTAAAACTTTTTTTATCGATGATAATGAAGTCGTTATTGTTTTTTGTATCAAAACTGAATTTTAAATTATTATTATTTAACCAGAAGTTGGTTCCATTTTTAATAATTTCTTTTTGTTCTTGATTAAAATTATCTGAGATAATAATATTGTATTCTTTATGAGTTGGGGATTTTGGACAAGACTGCTTACAGTTTGGTAAGAGGAAGATAAATAAGAGTAATTTTACTTTTTGGTAAAAACTCATATAATAATGCGAAAAAAGGGAGATTGAAATGAAGGTTTTATTTTTGTTATCGGTTTTTATGCTAAATGGTTGTTTTTTTAATCCGGTTCCAGCTCCATATCCAATGGATGAGACTGCTCCTGATGGTCCTCCGCAGAACTCAACGTATTACAATGATAAAAACTATGTTGATACGGTAAATGAAACTGTTGAGCAGACCCCGAAAGATCCAAGATCGGATAAGCCAGAGAATAATACTCCAATTAATATTCCTCAGCCACCAGAGGGTGCGAATACAATTCAGGAAAATCCTATTTTACCAATTCCTCTTCCGCCAAAACCTGAAGATAATGTTGAAATTATTAAACCTGTTATTGATTCCGTTATCAATCCTGCAATGGGAAGACTTTAATTCAAAATGAAATATAAGAAAATTTTTATTGCAGATGGCTCTGTTGATAGGATTATTCTTAGTCCAGAATATAAAACAGGAGCCTTCTTCTTTAAAGAACCTTTATATGATTTCTATTTTTTTAACGGAAAACTTCATAGAGATGATGGTCCGGCTGCTATAGATTATTGGAATAGACGTAGTAAAAAATATAAAATTAGCGCATTTAGGTATTATCTTAATGGTCTTAAACATAGAGATGATGGTCCTGCCGAGACTAGATATGATGAAAAAGGAAATCTTTTGCTTCATAAATATTGGAAATACGGAAAACTACATTGCGAAAATGGTCCTGCTAAAATTATCTATGGTGGCAATATTTATGGCATTCATGGGCGTACGGAGTATTATTTAAATGGGACTTCACATTCTAAAGAAGAATATGAAGAACGACTAGCAACAAAACTATATTGGTGAAATTATGGAGTATGAAGAAATTATTTGCGATAATATTTTACAGGAACGAGGAAAACCTGAGTATCAATCTGGTACTTTTAAATTTAAAAATAAATATGTCGAAGTTTATATTTTAGATAGTTTGCTTCATAATGAAAATGGTCCTGCCTATTTAAGAAGTCCTGCCTGTTACCCACATTCAGTAATTGATAAATCAGGAGAGTATTGGTTGTACGGCATATACTGCTCAAAAGAAGAATGGGAAAAGCAAATGCAAACGAAGTTGTATTGGTGAAATTATGGAATATAAAGAAATTATTTGTGATAGTATTTGGGAACAGACTAATAAGCCTGAATATCAAATTGGTGCTTTTAAATTTAAAAGCAAACATTTTGAACTTTACATTTTAAACGGCTTAAATCATAATGAAAACGGTCCCGCTTACATATCATACCTACATTATTATAAAAACCAGATTTTACGCGAATTTTATTATTTAAAAGGCAAATTTTTTAAAAAAGAAGAGTGGGAAAAACAAATACAAACGAAATTGTACTGGTGAATTATGGAATATAAAGAAATTATTTGCGAAGATGTTATACGGGAGCGGTGGAAGCCTGAGTACCAATCTGGCTTTTTTAAATTTAAAAGTAAATGTTTTGAACTTTACATTTCAAATGGTTTATTGCATAACGAAAATGGACCAGCAGAAATTCAATATTATAAAAACCAGATTTTACGCGAATTTTATTATTTAAAAGGCAAATTTTTTAAAAAAGAAGAGTGGGAAAAACAAATGCAAACCAAACTATATTGGTAGGCTTGAATAAATAGGCATATATCTAATGAGCCACGAATTATTAGACTTATCAATTGGTGAACCACATCTCATTAGAGATCTGTTTTATAGTAGTTACGGAGATTTATTTAAAAATATAAAGTTATCCGACAAAAACTGGGATTATCATAACTCATTAAACTATAAACCATTACTAAACTTCCTGCAAAACAAACATAAATCAAATGTGGTTATTACTAATGGTGCAAAACAGGCTTTAAATGCTTGTTTTTATCTTTTAAATAAGATAAATAAAAAAAATATCTTCCTAAGAACACCGTGCTGGAGCTTAATTCCTCCATTATTAAATCACCATAACCTAAACCTGACCGCATCCAAAGATTACAACTCATATCTGCTCATGAATCCAAATAATCCAGATGGGCATTTTCTAAATAAACAGCAATGCCTCAATCTAGAACAAGAATTAAAAGATAAAAATATCCCTTTAATTCATGACGCGGTGTATAATAATTATTGTTATATTCCAAAGACAGAAGAGTTAGTGAACACTGGAGATATGCAAGTATTTAGTTTGTCAAAAATGTTTGGTTTTTCTTCTTTAAGGGTAGGATATGTAGTTGTTAAAGATTTGGAATATTTTAAAATATTAAATAATTACATGGAGCTATCTACAAGTGGAGTTTCCCATGTATCACAAGATATTGCTTTAAAATTATTAATTTATAATAATAACTCTGCTTCTAGATTTTCTGATAATTGTTTTTATGGATTGAGATATAATAGAAAGATGTTATCTACAGTTTTAAATGACATATTAGAAATACCTGACAATTTTATAGATCAATATGGAATGTTTGCTTGGCTAAAGCCTGGTAAGCATTTTGATGCAGGCAGGTTGAATGTGAAGATTTGTGATGGGGAACAGTTCGGAGAGCCTGGTAAAATTCGGATCAACTTGGCTCAAAGTCATGATGTTATAAAAGAGTTCGTAGAAAGATTGAAAAGGGGTTGATTTTGATTTCACCATGATTATATCTTAGATACGCGCTGGGTGACTCCTAGCTAGTGAGAACGTTCGCTCATGATTGAAATGGAATCGTTTCCATAAAACGTTGTAGCCATCAATGGATTATATCCCGTTCGGAAGAACGAATTGGCTTGTTGAGAAAACAACAAAATATGAGAATGAAAGCCACGAAACTAATATAAGTGTCTTTTTAACAAATGTTTCATATTGAAGCGGCGCAAAATAAGTGAACCTCCCCCACCACAAGTGGTGGGGGCTTCGACTTATAGAGAAGACTTAGCTTTGCTAAGTTTCTCAAGTCGCGCTTTCGGCACCGAAAGCGCTTTAGGATCTAATCCTAATAATAAAATGTTCTTTGAAGCATTCAAGTCCCTACACATCTCTATTTTACATTCACTACATTTATGTACCCTAACCGATAAGTCCTTCGGACTTATCGCCTTACATTCTGAACATATTTGTGAAGTATATCTAGGATCAACTTGAGAAAATAAAATACCAGCATTTTCAGCTTTGTATTTTAAGAATGAGAAAAATTTTGACCACGCCGCAGAATTTATTCTGCGGCGTATATCCTTACTAAATCCTTTATCAATAATTGCTTGTGTATTCAAATCTTCACAATGAACTTCATTATAGTTATTAACTAAATAACTGGCAGTTTTGTGAACAAAATCTTTTCTAACATTAGCTAACTTTTCATGTTGCTTTGCAAGCTTTGTTTGCAAATTCCTATAAGTTCTAGAATCTTTAGGAAGTTTATGTTCTTTTGCTTTTTCAGTATTTTCAAATCTTTTGTTGTTCTTTTTAAGAACATTTTCTTTATGTTTAAGTTTTCTTTGAAGCTCTTTTACTTTATTAAAGTTTGCTTCAAGAGCTTTGCAGTTGATTTTATCACCATCGGAGGTGGTGATAAAATCCTTGATGCCAACATCAACACCAATAGTAGTTTTGATTAGTTTATTTTTGATATTAGAATGAGGGAAGAGAGGTTGATCTTTAGGGGTTACAGTAGTTTGATTTTTATAGGAATAAGTAATTTCAGCATAATAACCAGTAGCTTTTTTAGAACAAGTTAGTGTTAGTATTTTTGCATCTTTGGGGAAAGAGAATTCCCCAAAGACTGCAATTTTGCCAAAATAAGTTAAATTGATTTTTTTAAAAACATCTTCATTGTTATTATTATTACTGAAGAGTAATTTGAAGCCATTACCAGGTTGTTTAAAACAGAAGGATTTGTATCTATTTAGATTTTTAAATCTAGGAAAGCCTGCGGCTTTTCCAGATTTACCTTCTTTTAATTTTCTGAAGAAGGCATCAAATGCAAGCGCGATGCGCTTGCTGCAATCTTGTTTTAGATGACCATGTATTTTTTGTAGATAAGGGATGTTGGTTATTAATTTATCTAATTTAAATCTTGATAGTAGTTTTTGGTTATTATTATTATCATTATTATTAAATTTATCTATCTGTATAGAGAGTAAGTGGTTGTATAAGAGAGAGAGTCTATATAGGTGATCATTAAAAACGTTAACTTGTCTTTGAGACAAGTTAAGTTTAAAAGTTTGGCTTTTAATGAGCATATATGAATGACGTTATATTGATAGGAAAATTCAAAAAAAAGATATTGACAAAAAAAAGATTAATGGTTATGAACTAATGGTTCGGCAAACGGTAGTAAGAAACAAGTTTTTCCAAAGTTTTGCCCGCATTTTCATTTTTAGCTAAGGAGAAAAAATGGAATTTTGCACAAAATCAAAAGAAGAAACTGCTAAAGAACCAAAAGTAATTATGGATAGTTCATATAAGTTTTATGTTTTCAAAGATCCATTCAATGTCTATAGCGAAAATGCAAATGACTTCACATACTCAACAGTTGAACATTGTGGCGCCTATTATCAACTAGGCGAACAAACTGTGTCAGTTGAAACAATTGTTAATTTATGGCAACAAATATACGAGCTCCAAATGTCCTCTGAGGAAATCAAACAAGTTTTAGAGGAAACTATTGCAATATGAACGTTGTTGATATTTTATCATCGCACAATGTAGGTTTTATTTCTGGAGAAAGACTCGGTGAAGGTGCCGATGGAGAAGTTTTTGATTTAAAAAATGGCAAAGTTATAAAATACTCTATTTTATATGATGATTATGTTTCTGATTTGGAAAGTAAGTTTTTAAATATTAAAAAGAACCTGCTGAATTTAATTGATAATAGTAATCAGCTGTTCTGCAATGTTTATGAGTTTAGAGAGATTATTAGGTCAAGCCGTGTTTGTCAGGGTGTGAAGCAAGATTACATTATATATTCTTATGTTATGGAGAAAATGGATCTTTTATATGGGGATGAACAGAAAGTTTTGTTTAGTGTATTAAATAACAAGAAAATGGACTTGCATGTTTTGTTAGGTGGGTTATCATTTGGTCTATACTTTGATAAACCGAAGGTTGTGAAATTTTACGAGCTATTGCAATCAGGTCATGGTCATAAGGATATTCATATCCAAAATATCATGAAGGATTGTAATGGTAATTTTAAATTAATTGATTTTGATAGGATGGTATAAAAAAATGGAAAAAGTAAGTTTTGATTTATTGAATCGTTTGGTTGAAGAATTGAATGCAATGAAGGCAGAGTTTGATCAAGAGAAAACGATGAAGCTTGGCGCTGAGGATAGACATTTGATGGTTTGTAAGATGATGGGTATTGCTTCTGGAGTATCATCTGAGGCTGCTGCATTGATTAATGATATGGTTAAATTGACTGCCCACAATGCAAAGCCAAAATCTGATTATATGGCATTGATTGAATCTTTGGTGAAAAAGGCTCCTCCAAACTCTGGTAATGGCAATTAAATTGCTTAGAGTTATGCTCTTCATTATTGTTTTGATCATAGATGTGATCATAACTCTATTTTTGTCCATTAATTTTTTTCTATTCTGTTTTAGTTTTACCTCTAAGAGTGAGGCTCAACTGGCGGCTGCGATTATAGCGGTCGCTTGTTATTTCTACCTAAGATATAAGCATATAATCAACGATTATACGAAAGATTTTTAATTCTAAGATTATTCTAACATGTTAATGTTGGAGATCAATGAAAAGTCCTATAATATTCAGGATCTTTTTAGAGTTTTGGGGCTCGCCAGAGTTCCAATATGTTTTGATTCTCATTGTTACGCTTTTAATACTACGGGATTAACTGTTGAAGGTTTTGATATTAAGTTGTAGGTGATTCATGCGTTATTTAAAATATATTTTGATTTTTAGCCTATTCTTTGCCTGTAAGAAACAGATTCCTCCAGTATTAGATTCTGGCATTGAAGAAGTTGATCCTAGAAAATTTGTCTCTACCGATGTCTCAACAAGTAATAATGTTGAAACTGGAATTGGAATCATTCAGGTTCCAAGCTACAATGTCATACATGATGAATTTACCGTAATGCTTCCTTCAACACTTCAATTGCATGATACATATTTAAAATCTGTAAAAATGTATGCTGCAAATAAAGAAGAGTCTATAATTGCAATTCTAACTCATTATCCATCTAAATATACAGACTTAGACGCATTGTTCGACAATCAAAGTAGTCAATTACTAAGTCAAGGTGGCAAGATTGTAGGTCATGGTAAATTATATATATATGGAAAATTATATTTATTCATTGCGTCGTATAAAGATGAAATGCATGTTTGGCAATGGATGACTTTAATTAATGGTAAGAAGTGGGCTTTGTCATGCGGTCAAATGAATGATGATATTGATTCTGCTTATGATGTTTGTAGAGGAATTGCTCATACATTAAATATTGAATGATTAATCTTTTAAGATTGGGAAGCAAATGGATAAGGTATTAATTATCGACGGGCATAATGCAATGTGGCGCGCAAAATTTGCATTTAAACCATCCGATAAGGATTCGGAATATGTAATGATCTATAGTTTTTTCCGAAACCTGCGTCCCATCATTGAAAAGTTTTCCCCTTCAAAAGTATTCTTCGTACTTGAAGGACATCCTCAATTCAGATATGATATTTATTCTGAATATAAAGCTAATAGGATAAAAACAGCCTCCAAGCAAGAACAAAATGCCGATTTTCATAAAAACAAGCATGTAATTGTAGACTTATTGAAGTTATTGCCAATTACTATATGTAAAACAGCACATTATGAGTGTGATGATTTGATACATACATTATGTCTTGATTTAAAGGATGAAGAGATTGTTGTATTAAGTAATGATTCGGATTATATCCAGCTACTGCAAAATAATTACAAATCAATATCTGTGTACAATCCAGTTAAAAAAGTGTTTATGCAAGCTCCAGAGTATCCATATGTAGTTTGGAAGTCTTTGGCTGGTGATACATCTGATAATATTCCAGGAATGGTTTCGGATAAGAAAGCGGACATGTTATGTAGGAGCCCAAATCAATTGAGAGAGTATTTGTCTCATGAGGAAACCAGGGCAAATTTTTATATTAATTTAGAGCTAATTAAATTTAGAACAGTTCCATCTGAAGAGATTGAGTTTTTTGATAGTAATGTAAATTATAGCAAGTTAAGGGAAGAGTTTATTAGAATGGGGTTTAATACAATTGCTGATGATAAATACTGGCTTAAGTATATCAGCACATTCGATTGTATTAAATTTTAGGAGATCTCATGAGTTTTTATCGCTTCAATAGTCCAACAAGACCGCATCCTCCATTGAAGCCAGTAAAACCTCAAGAATATAATGAGAAGTATTTAGACCTAGCTTCTGTTTTAAAACTGAAGGTTAACGACTCAATGTCGTTAAAGAAGCTAGTATTGTTATTAGGAAGTAACTTTATCTACGATGATATTTTAATCACTGCTCAAGAAAAAGATCAGTTGAGTTCTTTTTTTAATTTTCGTATCTTGTTGAGACATTTTTACAAGAATGAAAACTATATTGAGCAATTGAGCGAGTATGAGGAAAATATTGGTAAGTATGAGGATGAGGTTAAAAGGTATCAAGAAAGATTGATTGAGTATGATGATAAGGCGAAGGAACTTGATCTGGAAAAGATGCGTTTTCTTCAGTCAGAGATTGATAGGATTAAGCAAAAATACAATATACATGAATAATTCCGCATACTATCATGAAAAAAATGGTATTAGGAATGGATGCGAGTTGGGCTCAAGGATCTTCATTTGACTGGAAGGGCTTGGAGCAAACAGAATTAAAGTATGCTATTATTAAAGCCACGGATGGATTATCTGTGGATAAGTGTTTTGAAAGAAATCAGAAAGAGATTAGAAAAACCAATTTAATATTGGGACATTATCATTGGTTTCAGCCATCAATTGATCCAATAGCTCAAGCGGAGCATTTTGTAAGAACAATTGATCTTCAACCTGGCGACCTTCCTCCTTCTTTAGATTTTGAAGATGATGATGGTGGATCGGCAAGGGGAAAGAAATTGTTAGAGAATTTCTTAACGTTTATGTTTGAGGTAGAGCGATTAACTGGAAGGCGCGCAATTGTATATACTGGCAATTGGTTCTGGAAGTTGGCAGTATCTGATATAGATTCTGAAGAGATGTCTCAGAGACCATTATGGCATGCCCAATATCCTGGTGGAGTGCCATTAAAGAGCATGGATTATTCTAAGTATGCTCAATTGATGGGTCAACCTACGGTAGCTAAGCCATGGTCATCAAGAAATATTGCTCCAGCATTTTGGCAATTTGATGGAGACAAGGGCTTGTATTCTCCTCAAGGCATAGATATTGATGTAAATATTTATTATGGGGACATGGATGATTTAAACAAGTTTATTGAGGAGTCTCATATTGGAGAAGCTCAGAAATTGTTTAAGTATAATTTAAAGAATCCCAAGCAATTGCAGCAGGCATTGATTGATTTGGGTTATGATTTGGGTTCTGCTGGGGCAGATGGTATTGTTGGTAAGAGAACTACAGAGGCATTGAAGAGTTTTCAAGGTGATATGGAATTGGATGTCAATGGATCCGCTGATCATGAGACGATGGAGAAAATTAAAGAGATGTGGTTCCTTAATAACTGATATATTATTATATATGGATCTTGAAGAATACAAACATCTACTTATGAGTACTTCGATTAACCTTATTGATGGGTATGGTTCATCGGTCCCTGCATTACCTACATTTCCTGTAATGAAAACTGTTTTGGAATGGAAATTAGAAAGAGAAAATGCCGAACTCAAGTCCAAGCTTGAGAAATTGAAGGTGGCAGATCCAAACTGGTTCAAGGCAGTTATTGGCGAAGATAAGTTTTAATATTGCCAATATTTAAATATATTTCTAGGACCGCACCATGCAGATTTTTTTAAAAAGAAAATTCATTTTTCGTTGCGAAGATTGTGGTAAAATGCTTGAAACGGAATTTGATACTCCAGAAGATATAAAAGACGTAGAGGAAGATAAGGTCTACTTTGAGTGCGAATGTGGTGGAATGTGTTCCCTATTGAGAGATTAAGATCTAGTTGACATCCTTCCGCCCATGATTAACTTACCCTTCACAGAGGTTAAAGAAAATGGCTCGTATAGATAAAATTAGAGACAAAAACATCAAAGAAGCACAAGAGAATTTTAAAAAAGAAATCAAAAGACTTAATAGAATGCTTAAGTCTAGTTTCAACTTAACTAAAACAGAACTTGTTAGCTCCATAATTACATACATAAAAGCCAACTCGCAAGATGTTGTAAAAGATTTTATATACCTAGCTCCACATGGAGACTTCTCAGAAAAGAAGTTCACAGAAAACAAAGATAAAATAAGAGAATTTGTTTTATCGACCTGCATAAAAGCAAATACCTGGGATTTATTCTCACTTTATCAAACACCATATGAAGAAACTAAGCATGACTGCAATGAATCATGCAATCATGATGGGCAAAAAATGCTACATGTAGTTAAATTTGTTAATAAGGCAGTAAACGATATCCCCACATTCTTCGGATACGTTTACTTCAATCAATATGGCATTATTAAAATGGTAAGAACTAGCTGCGATTATTAAAGTTTTAGTTTTTTCTCAATAGTACCTAATAATTTAAAAGTTTTACCACTGTCTATTTCGTTTTTTCTAATTAATAGATAAATGAAGACAAATGGATTATTTTTAATAGCACGTATTATGTGGACATGCTTGTTGGTTTGCAATGTAAAACTAGAGAAATTATTGTCTAAGTTTACTGTCTTCATATTTTTCTGGTTTAATTTTATTAGTTCATTGTAATAGGCGGATGTTAATTGGATATTAAACGTTTCTTTAGGACTTACGTGTTTGTACATACATTCACCTGTATCAAATCTAACTAAAGAACAAGCAATGTAACCTTCTAGACTTGCTAATTGTATTAAGTCTGTTTTGAAAGTTTTCATTTTAACCTAATTTCCTAAGCTTCCTATCTTTCTTAACGACAAATCTTAATTAGATATTATAATATCCATATTTTCGCATCATGTAAAATGAAAAACAAGGCATTAAAAGTTTACGGACCCTATTATAAAAAAGATAAACGACAAATTGTTATTGTTGTTGAGAAGAACAATAAGCGTAGGACTGTAAGCTATCCTAAATGGATCATGGAGCAACATCTAGGCAGGAAACTTCATAAAGATAAGGAAACTGTTGATCATTGGGATACGGATATCTATAATAATGATTTGTCTAATCTTAGAATAGTACCAAGAGATGTTCACTCGGCAGATGATACAAGGAGAGTTAAGTTAGTGAAATTTCATTGTGCTTGGTGTGATGAAGAATTTGAACGTTCTCCAAGATTAATCAGACATAGGGCAAAAAAGAACAATGCAGGTCCATTTTGTTCAAAGAAGTGCGCAGGCAAGTACGCACGCATGGTTCAATTAAAATTAATTGATAAATTGTCACCTCAAAAATCTATTGAGTCAGAATATTATAAAAGAAAATATATTGAAGCTGAACAATTTATTGATGATGATGTTTTGATTTTTGAAGATATATTAGAATTTAAAGAAAATGAGCATGAATATGCAAAATAAAGAGCTGTTAGAAAATGTAAATAAGCAATATGTAAAGGTTTTGGAGAATAAATCTAAAAATATTGATTTAGATCATGATACTGTAAATCAATCTATAAGAAGGTTTGGAGATATAGGTCCACTTTACCAGGTAACTTCTATTAATAACGATGTCGCCGAAGTAATTTATCTAGAATCTGGAGAGAAATCAGAATTGCCAGTACGACTTGTTTTAAATGATAAGAGACTAGGATGAGCCTCAGCAAACTATTAAAAAACAATAGTTTATTGTCTACCTCAATGTTTTCAAAATCTCATATCATAGAATTTTTTAATCTATGCGACAAATTTAATCAAAATAAAAAAATATATAAAAAGAAAACTGTGTCCTTGTTGTTTTATTCCCCCTCAACAAGGACATTTTCTTCTTTTATGCTCGCCGCTCAACAATTAAATTGCAATATAATACCTATACATACATCAAACTCATCTGTTCAAAAAGGCGAAACGTTCCAAGATACAGTAAGTACATTGGCTGCGATATCTGATCTGTTAATAATTCGCCACCCACAAAAAGATATCATGTCCAATATCAAATGTGGAATCCCTATCATTAATGCTGGAGATGGTACAGGGGAGCATCCTACTCAAGCTTTACTGGATATTTATACTATTTTTAATAAGAAAAATAAAATAGATGGTTTAAATATTACATTTATGGGAGATATTAAACATTCAAGGACCATACATTCATTAATCAATCTATTGAATCTGTTCAATGTAAATATAAATATTGTTTGCCCGAATGATTTAAAAGATGATACTTACAAGTTCAACTATTATAATGAGTTGAATGAATGTATTGATTCAACTGATGTTTTATACGTAACTAGACCTCAGATTGAATTCCATGAAAATACGAAATCGTCCTATGTTATAAATAGGAACTCGCTTATAAATGCCAAGCAAGATTTAATTGTAATGCATCCGTTGCCAAAAACGACGGAAATAGCATATGATATTGAAGATGATCTCAGGTTGATTTTTTATGATCAAGTAAAAAATGGCGTTATAGTCAGAAATGTTTTACTCCAATTAATATTAGATATTAAAGGGACCCTGTGAAAACATTTAAATTTTTAAATATCATCATTAAAAAGTCATATCTATTATGGCGTTAGAAATTGAAAGAAAATGGTTAATAGATTTCCCACTATCAAAAGATCAGTGGGTTAAACTTATTGGATTAATATCAAGAATCATAATTATAAAACAAACATATATTTCTCCGAAAAACAAAGATGGCAAGAATTTAAGGATACGTAAGAGTATTGTCTGTGATAATAAGTTAAAGCCAGAGTCTACAGAATATATTGTAGACCACAAACTTTATATTTCTAAATTATCAAAAAAAGAAGTGGTTAATAAAATTTCTGAGCAAGAATATTATGACTTGATGACCTCTAAATGCCAGGACCATGGTGTTATTAATAAGATCAGGTTTGAGTTTAAGTATGAGGACCAGTTATTTGAATTGGATTACTTTTTAAATAAAGAGTTATCTGGTCTTGTGATATTGGAGCTGGAGTTAGATTCTGAGGAGCAGAAGGTTAATCTTCCAGAATTTTTAACAATTAAGAAAGAAGTTACAAAAGAAGCTGAATTTAGCAATTTTGAATTAGGAAAAACAATATAATTGTATTAAGGCATGGCTTATAGTATAGTCGATCTTTCTTCAATGGACCCTGAGTATGTCCGGGCTAGTTTGCAGCAATTGAAGAGAGTCGATATACATAACTCTTTATTCGAGATTATTTCTGGAGAGTTTGTTATTCAAATCTGGGCTGGAAGCCATCCTGTGAATAAATGGTCTTTATTTTGCGAGCCAACCCATTTAATGAATAGTCTATTAAGTTATAGTAGCGTTGAAATATACATTATAGGGAAAGATGATTATTTTAATGATGTGCTTTTTGTTAATAGGATCGAGCCGAAACGCGATCATAGATTTTATTTTTTTAATTGGGTTGATTGTTTTTATGGAGCAGTTGGAAAAAATATTAAAATAGATATGTTAATCCAAATAATCGTTGATTGCTCAAGACTAAATGAAGCCAAACTATATCAATAATTCGGAATTATAGTATATTTTCCCTGGAGGATTTACTATATATTGATTTAAAAAACTTTTAACCATTCGGAGCTCTCATGCAAAGCTTAAAAGCTATTAGCAAGGATGCAGAAGAATTTGATATTCCTTTAGATATATCTGATTTAATTACAATTTGTAAAGAATATAACAAACTTGGGTGGGTACTACAGAAACAAATTGAAAATATACTAGAATATGGGCTTGAAGAATGTATTAAGACCGGAACCGTAAAGAAAGAGAGTTTGCCATTTATAAAAGAGTTTTTCATCACAATCAATAAAAACGCCTATTTTGGAGACGCAGCAGATCAAGCAAGCAATTATATGAAAATCATATCAATTCAGGATCTGATTCCCGTAATCAAAAATCTTAACTAATCAAAAATGAGGGAATTGCCCCTCATTTTTTTATTGCCCAGACAAGAAATATTTAAAAAATCATCTTTCAATGTTATATGTATATGGTACTTTTAACCATGGTTTATCAATGAGCTTGACTGGTTCCATAAACAATTACATTTTTTGCACAGCATTTAATAAAAAAACATACATAAAGAATGTTTTCAATGATGTTTACATATCTGAGAAAGATGGGCAGTTTTATTTTAGTAGCAATATGTTTACGTTCAGCCCTCCGACATCCATACTTTATGACACTGTTATAAATAGGAAGATTCTTAAAAATGGAAAGATCCTAGGAAAATTTAAAATTATAGACTTAGATAATTACGGCTATTCCTTCATACATATAAAATCACAGCTCTACCAAGATATAGTTGCAAATAATAAGAAAGAACATGTAACAACAAAAGATTTAAAGCCTGGGTTTATCTATAAAAATAATCATAACAAATCTATGCTGTTTTTAGGCAAGTATAAAACTTATAGTACAAATTATTACTTTGACTCCAAATTTAACCCATATACTCTTTATAATAAAAATGAGAGAGTTTCAATCTCTAATATATTAAATTCCCTTATTACGAAGCGGTTAAATAGTTTTTATCTTTTCTATGATATCAAAAATGACAATATAAATGAAGTTAATGATGAAAATTTTAAAATATTGAACCCAAGCAGGTTTACGGGGACTAGGTTTTATAAATTTCCTCATCAAAAAGGCGAAAAAGCAGATATTGATGTGGACAAGTGGGTAAGAAATATAAAAAACATTTCATTTGAGCGTGCAAAGAGTTCTTTTCTGGAATTTACTGCCAGTGATTTGCATAAGTATTATAATGTGTTAATCTTTAAAAACAACATGAGTGCATACAACAAGTTTGCGAATATTATCATGCCAGGAGAGCCTGACAAGTTATTTTTTGACTACCATCAAATGCACTTATACCTGTGAGGCAATCTTGAATTTAACCTGGTCTTCATTTCAAAATGAAATATTTAAAACAATAAAAAACTTCAATGGCAACATTGTTGTCTCTGCTTTGGCTGGAAGCGCTAAAACAACAACTTTAATAGAAACGGTTAGAAAAATCCCCGATACTAAAAAGATATTAGTTACCGCATTTAATAAATCAATTCAACAAGAACTAAGCTCAAAAATAGACAAAGACCATGTAGAAGTAAAAACTTTCCATAGCCTCGGTTTAAAAGCAATCACCAAAGCCTTTGGAAACGTCACCATTGATGATAGTAAAGTATACAAGATAGTAAGAGACAAATTAAAATTAAAAGGCGACTTGGCTTTTAATGTAGAGAAAACCGTCTCTTACTGCAAAGCATCCTTAAATGATGCTCCATCAGGAATCTCCAGCATCATTGATTATAGAGATGTTGATACAGGCGAATTATCTCAATCAGATTTTACATCATTGGTAATAAAAACATTGTCATTGTGCAAAAATGATAAAAAATCCGTAAATTTTGATGATATGTGCTGGTTTTACTTCTGCCATGATCTATCTATGGAAAAATTTGATTATGTTTTTGTGGATGAATTTCAAGATTTAAATAAATCTCAAATCATCATGGCAAAGAAAAGTCTTGCAGCTGATGGAAGACTAATTGTTTTTGGGGATTGGAATCAACAAATATATAGATGGCGAATGGCAGATAATTTCCTAATCAAAGATCTTGAAAAGGAAAAGAATACGAAAGTTTTACCATTACCAATTTGTTATAGATGCCCACAATCTGTAATAAAGTTGACCCAACAGGTTGTTCCAGACATTTTACCATATGAGAAATCGGAAGTTGGCACAGTCAATCATATATCATTCTCCGATTTGCTTGAAAAAGCCAAATCTCCAGCTGTAGTATTGAGCAGGGTAAACGCACCCTTAGTAAAAACTTGCTTGCAATTATTGAAAAGTGGCAAGAAGTCCAATGTAATGGGTAAAGATATTGGGGCAGACTTATTAAACATTGTAAAAAAATGCAAAAAGAAGAAAATATCGGAATTTACTGTTTGGCTAGGTGATTGGTTGAAGAAAGAGACCAAACGAGCCAAGAATAAGAAAACAGTTGTTGAGCTTATAAGTGATAAGTTTGACTGTTTCCAGTATCTGTCAGATGGATTGACTACAGTAGAGCAACTAAAAGCGTCTATTGGCAAACTTTTCTCTGACGAGGACAAAGAAAGTGTTATAATGTGCTCAACTATTCATAAGTATAAGGGCAAGGAGTCTGAGAATGTGTACATTCTAGATTGGACCCTTAGATTTCATCCCAAGAAGGATGAGAAGTCCCCGGATAGTGAAGAGAAGAATTTGTACTATGTAGCTATAACCAGGTCAAAGAAGAATTTAAACTTTGTCTCTAAAACTGGTTATTAAAGAGGTCTAATGAAATATCAATTTACTCAAGAAGAATATCAAGCGTGTGTGGACTTTTCAGAAGGTGTAGATACATCTTTTTATGCCAGTCGAGGGCAATCTAATGTAGACAAGAGAAAGAAAGACTCTTTGGTGGGTAAACTTGGAGAAGTTGCAGTGTTTAATATTTTAAAAAGCAAGTATGAAGATTTGACGTATCCTGATTTTAAAATCTATAAGCCAAGAGAGAAGTCTTGGGATTTTGATTTAAAAGCTGCAAATCTAAATCTTCATGTAAAAACTCAAAATGTTGAGCAGGGAAGATTGTATGGAGAATCTTGGATTTTTCAACATGGAGGAGAGAAGCGAGGTCATTATGACAAGGAAATCTTTGATAAGACATCTCCGAATCAGTATGTGGCTTTTGTTACAGTAGATCTTCCAAATAAAACTGCTTATATAAAATCAATATTACATTTAGATAAATTGCATGAGAATAATTTATTTAAGCCACCCAAGTTGGAATATTTGAAGTTGGCGAATAAATTAGCTGTATATTTTAATGATATTAATTCCTGTGTTAATCCCGTAGTTCAATTATGAGTTATGTAGTATTAGCGGTATTGTGTTTTTCAATTTCTTTTTTAATTAAAGAAAGTGATGGACCATTTCATATATTGTATAAGATTCGGCTTTTTTTAATTTCAAAGAGCGAGTTTTTTGCAAGGCTATTTTTATGTTATTATTGTGTTGGTTTTTATTCTGGGCTAATTTCTTATTTTTTATTAAATAGTTCTTTTAATTTAAAACATTTTATTGTATATGGGCTGTTTGGAGCTGGAGTTAGTTATTTAATTTCTAGAGCCATAGATACTAACAATTAGTTCAATAAAAACAAACTATATGATATAATTGAATCGTGATTGATTATATTTTAGTTGATGAAGACCATGATGTATGTAATTCTACATGTCCTTTTGAAAATCAGGACATGTTGGATTTTTGGGAGTCTTCAAAATTGCAAGATACTTACGCCACCGGAGCATGTTTGGCTTATCATAACCAAGAATTAGTAGGATTCGCCCGGTTTTATAAAGATGACTTACAGCTACTTACACTGGGCACATATGTTTTGAAAAAAAATCGTCGTCAGGGGCTTGCAAAAGAAATGTGGCGACGTATAATAGGACCATCTAATGTGTTAGAGGTTGTATTCACGGTCACTACTGAAGATGGCAATAAGTTATTCAATCATCTCAGTAAAGACAAAACTCTTAATCTTAAAAAACAAGTGATATAACTTACCTCCCTTATCTTAAAAAAACAATTGTTAAGGAGAATTTTATAATGGCAAGAAAAAAAGAAACAGTAAAAGAAGTATCAAATTTTAACCTTCAGAAAGTAACAACCAACGAGTTGTCGGAACATATCTCAACTTGTATCCAAACTGGGAAGAACTTGGCGGTATTTGGAAGACGTGGCACTGGTAAGACTGAAATTGCCAAAGATGTTATTAAAACAATGCCCGCAGAAAATGGAAAGCGATATGAGGAAGTATATATCAACCTTTCCGTTTTGGAAAGAGTTGACATGGGAGGCTATCCCGACATGCTTTCCCCAGCAAGGGGTGAAAACTTTGTAAAGTTCATGCTGCCCTCTATGTATGAAAAGATGATTGTGCCTTCTGATGTAAAAATTGTTGCTCTATTGGATGAAGTTGACAAAGCAGATCCATCATTGTGGGCTCCGTTGTTGGAATTCACTCAATTCCGCTCAATTAATGGTAGAGCTTTGCCAAATTTGCAAGCAGTTCTCATGACTGGTAACTTGATTGCAGAAGGTGGTCAACGTCCAAGCCTTCCATTGTTGGATCGTGCAGAGAAGTATTTGGTTGAAGCAGATGCCAAGCAGTGGTTGGACTGGAATGGTAAGACACAAAGAGCCCATCCAAGTGTTGCTGCTTATATCTTCGATAATCCATTGCATCTTTATGGACCAATTGACGCAGATGATCGTTATGCAGATTCATCTCCTAGAAGTTGGATTAATTTCTCCGACATTTTGTTTAAAGGCGAGCAACTTGGTTGGAGCAATGAGTTGCTTATTCAAAAAGCTGCCGGATATCTTGGTAAAGAGGTAGCTACTCAGTATGAGTTCTACTTTAAGTATTATCGAAGCCTTTTACCTTTGGTTGAGAAGATTTTTTCACCAAAAGGTAATTTGAAGGAAATTAAGCGAGAGCATGATGCTTTGAAAACAGAATCTGAGAAGTTTGTTTTGAGCATGACGGTTTGTACTCGTTTGGCTACAAAGATGGATCAGAGTGCCAAAGATCTTGAACAGGCAATGGAATCTGTTATTAACTTTTTCCTAAACGTTTCAAATACGGAAAGATGGATTCCTGCGGCAAGAACGCAGTTGACTCAAGCCAGAATTCTTGACTATTTGAATCACCCAGTATTTGGACCTTATTTGGAAAAGATTAGAATGCAAGTTCTTGGTTTTAAAAAAGAACATTCAGGAAAATAATTTTTTAAGATTATTGGGCTGCTTTTTGCAGCCCTTTAGTCTAAAAGGGCACCATGAAATTTGATAAAGTAGTAAACAATATTGATTCTAATTTAGCTCTTCAAGCTGAGAAGAAGCTGTCAAAAGTATTTTATGAGTTAAGTACTAGTCCTACGAATGATTTTCGTGATTATAAAACTATTACTAATGCCAATGGCGAAACAGAAGAAGGTTATTCCGGTATTGGTGGGGATCCTTTTATTTTCAGTATGTTTTGCCAGATATCGCAAGTTGCCACTTTAAATCTTCCAACTGCTGCAACTGATGGTAGAAGATATTATTGGAATCCAAGGTTTATTTTATCAAAATCAATGCTTGGGTTGAGGATGATTTGCTCTCATGAGGCATGGCATACTATTTATATGCACCCAGATCGTCGAGGTGGTAGAAATCCTAAACTATGGAATATCGCCGTTGATTATTTGGTAAATTGGTCAATTCTAAGCGATTTGGCATCTAGGAATCTTCCAAATCCTGAAAAACTATTTGAAGAGCATCTTGGCAAGTTCTGGTCAATCGCAAAATTGACGGATATGATTAAAAATCCTGAGCAAATGTTTGGGAAAGTAACTCCTTTTCAAACGCCTAAAGTTAAATTGCCTCATCCAATGTCAGAGGCTCCTTTAACAAAGGAACAACAAGATTTTCTTAATACACATGAAAAACGAGATGTATATTTTTATGCAGATGCAAATATTCCAGAAGAATTGCAATCCGCAGAAAAACTATATGATTATTTTATGGACTTGTTGCCGAAGTGCCCGTCTTGCGGCAAAGTTGGAATGTTTAAAAACCCCAATTCTCAGAGTTCACCTGGAGATTGTTCAGATGGAGTAGACTTTTTTGGTTTGGGAGACATGGTTGATGAACACATGGATTCTGAAGAAACTGAAGAAGACATTGCCAAACGTTTATCTGAAGCCAAAGATTTGGTTAGACGATTTGCTGGGAAAATGCCAGCAGGTATTGAAGATGAACTTCAAGACTTGGTCGCTCCAACAATTTCTTGGAAAGATTATATTCGTTTGAAATTGATGAAATCCCACCAAGGACATGATCGCACAGATTGGACTAGATTTAAAACAAGACCAATGTTTTGCGGTTTAATGATTCCTAAACGAAAAACATATCAAGGAAAATTCGCATGTCTTCTTGATTGCTCAGGCTCAATGAGCCCAGATGATATTACCTATGGTGTATCACAGCTAGCAGGATTGGACACAAGAGCCGAAGGCGTAGTTGTTCCCGCCGATGCCGAAATCTATTGGGACAAAATGACCAAGTTGAAAAAAGCCACAAAAGAAGAATTAAAAAACATTAAAGTTGTAGGTAGGGGTGGTACAATGTTTGCTTCATTCTTTGAAGATTATCGAGAACATTGTGGAGACGCTGACTTCTTGGTGGTTATTACTGATGGATATTTGTGTTCTTCAGACGTTGAAAGTATGAAGGACCCTGGCGTTGAAGTAATTTGGATCATTACAAATGAAACAGCATTTGATCCTCCATTTGGTAAAACTTTCAATCTTGGTTGATTTTTGATGAAACAGTGTTTATAATATGATGGCGCCTTGATGGCGCCATTTCTTTTGGAGTAGAAAATGGACTTTTTTGATTCTGTTAAAAATAATTATGTGGCAATTATTGGCGCAATGTGGGGCGATGAAGGTAAGGGGAGAATTGTCCATCAATTTTCAAAGCATTTTGATTGGGTGGTAAGATATTCTGGGGCGGCAAATGCTGGACATACATTATATAGAAATGGTAAGAAATATGTTCATCATCTATTGCCATCTGTAGATTGGTCAACAAGTAGTGCCAAAGCATTTTTAGGTTCTGGCATGGTCATTGACTTGGATCAATTATTAAAAGAAATTGAAGAAGCTGAAGTAGATTTTCCTGGAACTGGTGAAAAGGTATATGTAGATCCTGATGCATTTTTGGTTTTACCTCATCATAAAGAAGAAGATAAGGCTAAGAATCAACATATTGGATCAACCAATAAGGGAGTTGGACCTGCATATGTTGAAAAGATTAATCGAGCTGGAACAAGAGTTTCTGATGTAATGAATTCTGATATTGTTCTGAGATTGAGGAAAGTCGGCGTTCAATTTAGGTATGTATTATCATTGGTGGAAGATTTTAAGAGAGCCAAAGTTTTGTTTGAGGGGGCTCAAGGGGTATTGTTAGATATTAATCATGGAACATATCCTTATGTAACATGTTCTGATACGAGTTTATCTGGTATTTATGCTTCAGGGTTTGGGTTTTTACCAAGACCAACGGTTTTAGGAGTTACGAAGGCATATGTAACAAGAGTTGGAGCTGGACCTTTTCCTACGGAGTTGGAAGGGGAGGTTGCTGATAAATTACGAGCTCTTGGAAAAGAATATGGAGCAACTACTGGAAGACCAAGAAGAGTTGGCTGGATGGATTTGCCTGCATTAAAATATGCATGTTTGAAGGGCAGTATTGATATGTTGGTCATTACCAAGATGGATATTTTTCAGGATTTTGATTATTTCAATGTTTGCGAGAAGTATAATGTTGATGTATATTCGATGCATGTATTGAAGGATATGAAGAATATTAATGTATTGAATAAGGAAATTAAGAGCTGGAAGGAGTCTAGTTTTAATGATTCTGATTTTGTGAATTATGTTGAGTATATTAAAGATCAGGTTGGGATTTCTGTACATAGTGTGTCTGTCGGGGTCACGGATCAGGATTTGATGTTATTGAAAAACGAATAATCTGATATAATGGTATGGCGGACTTAAATAATATCAGTCCTAAGTTTAGAAATTTAGTAGATTTATTATTTTTTTCAAATAAAAATATTGACGTTGATGTTTTCAAAACTTTGTTTAAGGAGAACTATCATGTTAATTTTAAATATTTGACGGACACGTTTTCTAAGTCTAAGCATATTTTTTGGGAGGATGGTCATGAGCTTTGGAGATCAAGGTTTGTGGCTATTTTTTCATTAAATGATAAGAATGTGTCAAATTATTTTGAAAATGTTATTATCAATGATTTTTTGTATACATTAAGGTCGAAGCAGAAGGATGACCTTTGTTTAAAAAATGAGTTTTTTCTTTTTTGTCAATGGTGCAATGTTAAGAGAAATGATTTTTCGATTGTTCCGAGCATGGATTTGAACAATTGTATTTTATTAATTTCAATTTATATGAAGAAGGATTTAGTTACTGACGTTGTTAAGAGTTTTGTTCCATATACTCATTCCTCTTATGAGGAGATGGGGGAATTTTTAACAAGGAATTTGAAGAGCTATCCATTAAATATATTGCCTATATCTGAATTTATAGGGCAAGGGTATATTAAATCTGATTTATTGTACAATGTTGTCTCAAATTTATTAAAAACTCAAAATATAACCAAGCAAAGCTCTACATTGTTTTTTACATTGCTGAATAATAGTGATGTTAAGCAACATTTAGTGAGTACGGACTATGAAAAATCAGATTTTTATGATTATTTCAAATATGCTACCAATTTAGATTTGGAGAAGGGTCATTTTCAATTATTTAAGAATGTAAATGACATTGATAAGGAAATGGTTAAGGAGTTGTTTTCTATATATATACATAAGGTGTATGAGAGAAACACATATAAGAGGAATTCCAATTTTAATAAGATTATTAAAACACTGAAGACTTTAGATTTTCTTGATCCTAGAATTTTTCTTTCATTTTTAATTGAGTATGATTTGCGCAAGGAATTATCTGATCTTTATAATATTTATCCCGATTTTGGTAGAATAATTTTGTATTTATAGGTGAAGAATAATGTAATTTTAGACAAAGTTGTTGAGTATGTGTTTTCAAAAATATTAAAGGCGGAGCCTTATTTAGACAATCCTGTGGTTTCCAAGATCTTGGACAAGAGTTTTGATCTTATGCATGAGGGCTATGAGTCATCCTTTCGAGAGATCGCTAAGTATGTTGCTAGGAACAGGGGCGCATTAGATTGTGCGAAGTTTGCGGTCTTTGTATTGTATAATATTGGAGAGAGTAAATTTTTTGATTTTCTTCGGATTATTGATTTTAAGAAGATTGATGTGGGAGTATTTAATTCTTACATATGTTTTGCATTGGAGAAGAATTTTAGTTCTCATAGGAGAAAGTTAGTAGCTAGTTTAAATTATCCTATGTATTTGGGGATTACTGGCATTAGTGGCATTAAATTTGTTGAATCTTGTTTTAACAAGGGTTTTAGCTATTTATTAACCAATTTTTTTATTATGTTTGATTTGAATAGGTTTTCTGAAGGCGAGATTTTTAGGATTTGTGAGTTATTGACATATTGTAATTTTCGGGATAAGTTTTTAATTTGTTCGAAGATATTGGGGCTGTCTGGTGGCGACAGGTATGTGGGGAGTTTTGTTGGGAAAGATTTTGTGGATTTTTATAAGTATGTTGGTTGTGAGTTAAATTATGATAGCAGGATAACTGCGAATATGTCTAAATGTTTAGTTGGTGAGGATTTGGAAATATTTGAAGAGTATGTATATGATGGGCTGAATTGTCGGAATTTGCTGGGATATTTTGAGCATGGCTGCAATTTAGATAAGGATAGGGCAATGAAGTTCATGTTGGAATCTGGGAGCTCGTTATATATTAAATCGTTTATTGATTTGTTTTCTGAATATGAAACGTTGATTATTTATATGTGAGGTGGTGGGATGAAATTTATTGCACATAGGGGAAATTTTTCTGGACCGAGTGATCGTGAGAACCATCCGAGTTATATTCGCGAGGCGTTAAGTCGTGGTTATGATGTTGAGATTGATCTTTGGTACGACGGGAAGTTTGGATTGGGTCATGATAAGGCGGAGTATCAAGTTGATTTAAATTTTTTGCTTAACTATAAGTATTGGATTCATTGCAAGAATATTGGAGCCTTGAATGAGTTGATGGGTTTTCGTGGGTCGTTAAACTTCTTTTTTCATGAGAGTGATGCTTGCGTTTTAACTAGTGGTGGATATATATGGGTATATCCTGGTGGCGAGGTTAGTGGTAATTCGGTTGCAGTAATGCCTGAGATGGTTCCTGGCTGGGATTATTCTGGGGCGTACGCGGTATGTTCTGATTATTTATACGTGGCTTCTTAAGCCAGAAAACCGCCAGCCTTGTGCTGGCGGATGAATGGCTAAATTTTTTTGTACTTTGTTTAATTTTTTTCTTCATAACTACTAATATTATGTTATATACTATAATATGAGGACGTTTAAGTTTCAACTATATCCTTCACAACAACAACAATCTTTGTTGTGGAAACATTCTTGTGAACTTAATTCATTATATAACCTCTTTCTCCAAGATAGAATCGATAATTATCAACAAAACCTAGTAAGAAAACAAAATAAACAAAAACTTGTTAACATCTCCAACTTCGACCAAATTAATAAAATACCTCAATTAAAACAAAAAAATCCTAAGTTGTTAGAAATAAACGCCCAAGTTATTCAACAAGTTCCTGAAAGATTAGATCGAGCTTATAAAGCATTCTTCAAAAGAGTTAAGGCTGGGCAAGCCAAAGGCTTGCCAAAATTTAGATCCCGTAAAAGATTCTACAATATAACTTACCCACAGCCTGAAAAAAGCTGTAAATTTAATAATAAAACATTTTATACATCTATTTATGGAAGTATGAAATTTCATAAATATGAAGACATAGTTGGAAAACCTAAACAAGTTTCAATAACTAAAGAAAAAAATAAATGGTTCATTAATATCGTTACCGACCTGGAGCCACAGGCTCCAGACCCTACTGATAAAACTGGTATTGATTTAGGTTTAATTAAACTTGTAGTTACCAGTGATAACTTAACTATTAAGAATAAAACTCATGCTAAATATTTTGATAAGAAGATAGACAAATGTAAATCTGAATTGTCTAAATTTAAAAAGAATACAAGGAGAAGTAGGAAGCATAAGGAACGATTACAAAAATTGTATGATGTTAAAATCAATAAAATAAAAGATTTTCAACATAAAGCTTCAAAGAAGCTAGCTCGTAAATATGATACAATTTTTATAGAAAAACTTTCATTAAAACAAATGTCTGAAAGTAACTGCACGAGCTTAAATAGAAATATTAGAAATGCTAACTTGTCTCAATTTATAGGTTTTCTCAAATATAAGGTTAACAACGTTATTGAAGTTAACCCAGCATATACGAGTAAAGTCTGTAATAATTGTAAGTATATCCATCATAATTTAAAATTGTCCGACCGGACAATTTCATGTAAATGTGGAATTACTTATGATAGAGATGAGAATGCTTCTAAGAACATAAATTGCCTGGGACAGGCTATGCTCGACAGAGCATATGCGGAGCTTTTACATCCAATATATGTAAGAGAGCTGAAGGAAAAATTAACAAAGTTATTAAAAACTATGTCGATTTTTTCTATTTTTGGGTTAAGTTAATAATAAAATATTAACGAGATCTAAAAAGGAGAACTGAAGCTAATAAGGGAATGGAGGAAACCTCCGCCCTTGTGGCGGAGGTAGTTCATATTTGGACATATCCTGGGAAGGAGATTTTTGGGAATAGTATTGCGGTAATGCCTGAGATGGTTCCTGGTTGGGATTATTCTAAGGCGTATGGTTATTGTTCGGATTATTATGGGGACGCTCCGGTTTCGATTGGGTGAGGAAGTAGTGGGATGCATGTCGGGGGTGATCGGTGCTCGTTAAAACGCGATCAAAAAACAAAAGCAAACGATAATGCGTTTGAATCAATTGCGCTAGCCGCTTAATTGTCTGTTGAACAAGAGTTTTTCTTTATATTGTTTGATGGTTATTTAAAAGAATAGTCTAATGGGCATCCATTGTTTATTGGGCGAAATTTAAATGGATATTTTAGAGAAAGAAATCTCTAAATTTTGTTAATTTAGGAAAATTAACTAAGCATGTGAACGAAGCTTGTTATAAATCATCTAAGACGCGGGTTCGACTCCCGCCGTTTCCACTAAAGAGGTATAGATGGCTCATAAATCTCAGCAGGACTTTTTCTTAAGTATGAAGGAAAAGTTTCCTCAATTTTTTAATAGCAAGATAGTATTGGATGTTGGGTCATATGATGTGAATGGGAACAATCGAGGATTGTTTGATAATTGTATTTATACTGGCATTGATGTTGGACCTGGCAAGAATGTAGATTTAGTAACTACGGCTCATGAGCATCGGGTTTCTGATGGATTTTATGAAGTTATAGTTTCATCATCATGTTTGGAGCATGATCAGTATTATGAGAAGACATTGCAGGCAATTGTTAGGATGTTGGCACCTGGTGGGTTTTTCTTTTTTTCATGTGCTGGCGAGGGTTATCCAGAGCATGGGACGAGGCGAACGAGTCCTCAGGATGCACCTTTATTGGCGGCGCATGGTGATTGGGCGGATTACTATAAGAATTTGACGGAAGCCGATGTTCGGGCTTGTATTGATGTTGATGGGGTATTTGGGGAGTATGGTTTTATATTTAATAAAATGCCTGGTGACTGGAACGATTTGTTTTTCTATGGAGTTAAAAAATGAAATACTTAACTCTTGGATCATGTTTAAAGAAAGAAGAGTCTTATATTGTAGACTTTGTTAAGTATCATCGTTCTGTAGGTGTTGAGAAATTTGTTTTTTTTGATAGGGAATATTTTCCATTGTATGAACTGATTGGAAAAGAGCCAGATGTAGAGATTATTCATTTTCCACCAGGTAACGAAAATATTCATCAAGAAGCATGGGGACAATTAATAAAATATAATCAAGGAAAGACTAAATGGTTGGCGTTAATCGACGCGGATCAAGCTTTAGTCCCTGTAAAAACTAACGATGTAAAAGATGTATTGAGAGATTATGAAGATTTTGCCAGTTTACAAATTAATTGGAGGGCTTTTGGCTCTTCATTTCAAGAAAAAAGACTGCCTGGATCTGTGTATGAACGGTTTTTAATGACCGGCAATGATGATTGCATTTACAATACAGTTACTCAATTTATTTGTCAACCGGACCGCACTTTGCCTATTAAAGTGAAAGAGCCACATTACCCTCTTTTACCACACGGAGAAATTTCTGTAAATACTGATAAAATTGAAATTCAAGTTAATAAGAAAGCATTATTAAACCCTAGTACTCCATTATCATTTAATGAGCCAGCTCTATATGATGTTTTGTGGGTAGCTCATTATACCAATAAATCTAAAGAGGAATGGTTAGTTAAGAATGCTAGGGGGAGGGCGGATATTTATGGCGCCAAGATGCCTACGACTCAATTTGATGAGTATGAGGTTATTTGTAATTCTAAAAAAGAAACAAGGGTATTAGAATTATGGAATAAGGCTAATAGGTGATAATTAAATTATTTTTCTGCCTTGAAAAAGATCCATTTTGAGTGAGAGTCTCCTGGACCTGTAGGTCTGAGATCATATTCAAAATTTTTAAACCCAATTTTTAAAAGGTCATTTTCTAACTCTAATGGACTATCTACTCTAGTATCACATCCACTATTTGTGCTTTTGGCATCATAGTAATTTTCAAAATACCCTACGGTTACTGGGTGTCCTGGACCAAATCCCATTTGTATTGATATTTTACCGCCATTTTTAAGTACTCGGTAAAACTCTGATAGTAAAGAAAATCTAATTTCATGGACGCAAATATGTTGCATGCATATTGTACTAAATACTACATCATATTTATCACTAGCTATATCTTTTAAATCAACTCCATTATTCTTATATAATACTGGTGTCATTTGTATATTGTTTTCTTTAAACCATTTTTGTGCATTGGTCAAATTTACATTTGATATGTCTGCTCCATCAATTTGTTTAAATTTGTCACAGAATTTTACAATATTTCTTCCTGGACCGCAACCAAAGTCTAGTGCTGTTTTTTCACTTGTCTCTATATTTTTAAATAAAAAATCGTCATAATCTTTCCAAAGATTATGTCCGTCAAATGTTCCAACAACAGGATCTCTATTTGATGGGCTCCAGATAGAAGCTTGTTCGTCATAATGTCGTTGTTGCATATTCGTGTAGTTGTTGTCTGTTTTTATTTTCATGCTATTTATATAACAAAAAAATGAGAAATGTTGAATAAAATGTTATATATTATTAAAATGATTTGTGGAAGGGTATTAGTTTATGATTACCATATATACTGTTGCATATAATGAAGAAAATCAGTTACCATTTCTTATAGAATTTTATAGATTAAGATTTCCTAATTGTGAGATAATAGTTTATGATAATATGAGTACAGATAACACTGTAAATATTGCCAAAACTAATAACTGTAAAATTATTTCATATGATACAAATAATCAGATAAGTGATAGAAAATATCTTGAGATAAAAAACAATTGTTGGAAGACTTCTACAACGGATTGGGTATTAGTATGTGATGTAGATGAGTTGTTAGATATTAATTCAAATGACTTAATATATGAAAATGCAAAAGGTTCTTCTATAATAAAATCAGAAGGATACAATATGGTAAATATGGAAGGCGATACTGATTTGTATTCCATAAAATATGGAGCCAGGCATATTGAAAGCGACAAATCGTATTTATTTAACAAATCTTATATAAAAGAAATAAATTATCAACCAGGCTGCCATGTGTGTAATCCAGTAGGGAAAATATGTTATAGTGAAAAATCATATAAAGCCTACCATTATAATTTTATAAATGAGAAGTTGACGCTTGAAAAGCATAAAATATATGCTGGGAGATTAAGCCAAGATAATTTAAAACATGGTTGGGGGTCTCACTACTTACTAAGTGAAGATGCTGTGCTAAAAGCATACGAACAGGTAAGAAAAAACGCCATAAGGCTAATATAAATATTAGCATTATCAAAAATGCTATTAAACTGCTATAACTTATGAGGATTTATGAGAATCGGCATATTATTTAATGGAATCTCTTATGGGATTGGTAGAGACTTCCGCCATTGCTTTAATAGCATTAATTCAAATTTGATTATACCATTTCAGAAAAACAATGATGTTAAGGTGTTTTTAACTACATATAAACACCAATTTGAGGAAGAACAAGTTAAACTGTATGCCCCACACCTCTATTCATTTTTAGACACTAACACATCGCATCAGGTTTTAACTTATATTAAATCTTTTGAACAAATTAAAAATGAACCATTGGATTTTATTATTTCAACTAGACATGATATTCATTTTCACAAGGACATGTCAAATATAGGGATTGATTTTGAAAAAATGAACGCCTTATTTAAGGAAAGAGGATGGTGGGATAATATGAAGTTTACTACTGACAATTTTTTTGCATTTCCACACTCTATGCTTTCTTCTGCGATTGATGTGTTATATAGTCTTTATGAAAATCCATCAAGAGTTGGACAAACGGATTTGCATCAATTTTTTCATAGAATGCAAAATAAGGTTGGTATAAGTAAAACAAATATTATATCAAATATTGATGAACTTAGCAATTATAATTCCTTTTATTCATTATGTAATGATAAATGGGGAAAATGTAAACAAGGTTAAATAATGACTCGCACTAAATTGATACAAACTTTAATAAGCAAACTTGGATACAAATCATATTTAGAGATAGGCTGTGCCAATAATCATAATTTTAATCAAATAAATGTTCCGATTAGAATTGGAGTTGATCCAGGCGAAGGTGGAACTCATCGAATGACTAGCGATGTTTTTTTTGCGCAAAATAATCAAAAGTTTGATTTAATATTTATTGATGGATTACATGTGGCGGAGCAGGTAGATAAAGATATAAATAATTCTATTAAATTCTTAAATCCAAATGGTACAATTGTAATGCATGATTGTAATCCACAGTTAGAAGAGCATCAACGCCCCTATGTAGTTGTTAGCATATGGAATGGAGATGTATGGAAGTCTCTTGTAAAAGTTCGAGGAAGAGACGACATTGATGCTGTAACAAGCGACTTTGATCATGGTTGCGCGGTTCTTAGAATAAGGGGTAATACTGATAAGATCAATGTGACTGAAGATTTAACTTTTGAAAATTTGGTAAAAAATAGAAACAAATGGTTAAGAATTAAAAATTTTAATGAAATAATGGGGTGGATCTAATGAGTTTTTTAATAACAGTTGTGGTTCCAGTACTAAATAGACAAAAGAATGTCGCTCCATTTTTAAATTCTTTTTTAGCAAATACTCCAAAAGACAGGGCAGAAGTTTTATTTGTAACTAGCAATTCTTGTCAAGATGAAATTAATGAAATTAAAAAATTTGAAGGACCGATTCACATTGGCATTGCTCCAGATGAAGTTTTGTCATGGGCAAAAAGAATAAATTGGGGAATTAATTATTCTGAGAATAATACCAAGCTTGATTCTCCATCTACGTGGGTATTATGTGCGGCAGATGATGTGGTTTTTCATCCAAATTGGCTTGAAGAAGCTGAAAAAGCAGCTAAAGATTTTAACGGAGTTATAGCCACCAATGATCTTGGCAGCCATGCCGTTATGGTTGGGCAACATGCAACTCATCCTTTGGTTAGTAGAAAATATGTTAAAGAACAAGGAACTGTGGACGAGGCGGGTAAGTTTTTACACGAAGGGTATAGACATAATTATGTGGATCTTGAATTAGTAGCAACTGCTAAAAAAAGAAATGCATTTAAAGCAGCCCTTGATTGCAAGGTTGAGCATTTTCATCCATCGTGGAAAAAAGCTGAATGGGACAATGTTTATCAAATAGGTCAAGACCATTTGAACCAGGATCGGCAACTTTGGGTTAATCGCTCTAATAAATTTAATTTAAAAGCGTAGGATATTATGATTACTATTTATACAATAGCCTATAATGAAGAAGTGTTTATCAAATTTATGATAGATCATTATAAACAAAGATTTTCCAATTGTCATATTGTAGTTTATGATAATATGAGCACTGATAATACGGTTAAAATAGCAAAAGAAAATAATTGCGAAGTTGTACAATATGATACAAATAATCAAATTAATGATCGCAAGTATCTTGAAATAAAAAATAATTGTTGGAAATCAGCTCAAACTGATTGGGTATTAGTTTGTGACATGGACGAGCTGCTGGAGTTTAATGAAGCAGATTTATTAGATGAAGAAAAAAATGGTGTAACCCTTATAAAATCTGAGGGATATAATATGGTTAATATGCATGACAATTTTGACCTTGAAAACATTATTCATGGCTCAAGATGTAATCCATATGATAAAATATATGCGTTTAATAAAAAATACATATCAGATATAAAATACGAACCAGGATGCCATAAATGTAATCCTTTTGGTAAAGTTAAATATAGTGAAAAAAGCTATTTATTATATCATTACAAATGCATTAATCCTGATTATCAAGCTCAAAGATATGAAATGTATGCAAAAAGATTAAGCCAAGAAAATTTAAAGCATAATTGGGGAAATCACTATAAACAAAATCCAGAAGATATAAAACAACAATTTTATTTGGCTAGAACATATGTTACAAGGATAAAACAATGACTGATATTACTGTATGCCTTACGTCTTGTAATAGGTTCGATTTATTGCAAATAACCATGGATTCTTTTTTTAAAATTAATAATTATCCAATAAAGGAATTTATCATTAATGAAGACTCTGGAAATATAAGTATGAGGGACAATATTTTGTCCAAATATGGAGACAGAGTTAAGCTTATATTTAATCCGGTAAATTTGGGAATATATAAGTCCATAGACAATATTTATAATATCGTATCTTCAGAATACATTTTTCATTGTGAAGATGATTGGAGATTTGAATCAAATCACAACTTTATGCAAGATTCTTTAAATATATTAGAGGAAAAAAAAGATATTCATCAAGTCTGGATTCGCAAAGATGCCCACCCATCATGGATTGAGCATAATCTTTATACAACCCCATCCGGCACAAGATATAAAATGATGAAAAACCCACATTGTGGTGATTGGTGTGGATTTAGTCATAATCCAGGGCTAAGGCGACTTAGTGATTATAAAAAAATGTTTCCAAATGGATTCTCTGAATTCATCCTTTCAAACCAGAAAGCAGTATTTACTGAGCATAATTGTAATTTACATGCCGCAAAACAAGGATATAGAGCCGCTATATTGGAAAATAAGACATGCGTTCATATTGGAGATGGAAGATCCACTATATCATAGGAAATTAAATGATTAAAGATATTTGTGTTGAAGATGTTTTAGACCGTGAACCTATGGTCATTGATAACAAAATGATTGGTGATATTATTTTTGGTAAAAAAATAATGATTACTGGAGGTAGTGGAAGTATCGGTAGTGAAATAGTAAGGCAAATTGCCAAATTTAACCCATCACAGATTATATTATTTGATAGAAATGAGAATAATGTCTTTTTTCTTGAAAAAGAAATGCTTGCAAAGCATTCAAATATTAATATTTTACCAAGACTTGGTTCTATAACTGATTTAGAAAGAGTGGAAGCCATTTTTCAAGAAACTTGTCCAGATATAGTTTTCCATACGGCTGCAAATAAACATGTTCCATTAAGTGAATTAAACCCAAGTGAAGCTGTGTATAATAATATTTATGGAACGAGATTAATATCAGAGGCTTGTGAAAAATACAACACATCAGTATTTGTGCTAATATCAACGGATAAGGCAGTAAAGCCAACCTCTGTAATGGGAGCTACCAAGCGTCTGGCAGAGCAATGTATTCAATTAATATCTAAAAATAATAGTAATACAAAATTCATTACCGTTAGATTTGGAAATGTATTGGGCAGTAATGGCAGTGTATTTCCTATTTTCAAATCACAAATAGAGTCGGGAGGTCCAGTTAAAGTCACTCATCCAGATATGACTAGATTTTTCATGACAATTCCTGATGCTGCAAAATTAGTTCTTGAATCCATTTTAATTGGAAAATCTGGAGATCTATTTATATTAGACATGGGAGAACCTGTAAAAATATTAGATTTGGCAACTAGAATGATTGAAGCATATGGTTTAAAGGTTGGGGAAGATATAGGAATAGAATTTTCTGGAGTAAGACCAGGGGAAAAAATATATGAAGAATTAATCAGAGACAATGAGGCAATAGTTAAAACCAGCCATCCCAAGATAAATAAAATTGTAACAGCTCAGACAGATAATAATTTTTTAAACTCTATAATAGAACTTGAAAATTTAAACGCGTCAACTGAACCTAATATAATTAGACAGCATTTATCTAAACTTATACCAGATGCTGTTCTAAATGGATAATTATGATAATTAATAAAAAAAACATAACTTTTGAGGTAGATGATTTTATAGGATGTGATAATGGTTGGGAGTTTTGGGACCATGTATCCAATGATCTTTGGGAACCGCATACGTTTGATATATTATATAAATTTTTAGATAAAGAGCATTCTTATCTTGATATTGGAGCGTGGATAGGACCTACTGTATTATTTGGGTCACAATTGGCTAAAAAATGCTATGCATTCGAACCTGATCCAACAGCTTTTGCCGTGCTTAATAAAAATTTAAATCTTAATAATAAAATAAGTAATGTACAAACTAGCCAGTTGGCTATTTCAAATATTAATGGTAAACTTAAAATGGGCTCTAATTCAGATAATGGAGATTCTATGTCTAGTTTATTGTTTAATAAAAACAGCTCATGGGAAGTTAATACGACAACATTAAAAGAATGTTTTAATATGTTTAATATTACAGATTGTAATTTTATCAAAATGGACGTAGAGGGAGGAGAAAGTCTAATACTTCCTGAGGCAAAAGACTTTTTCAAAATACATCAGCCTACTTTTTATCTCGCCCTACACACACAATGGATGGATGATAAGTCTAAATTTTTAGAAATGGTAAAAGATTTTTGCTCTATTTATAAAAATCTTTATAACAACAAGTTGGAAAAGATAAATATAGACGATATAGATTATCTGCCAACATTTACAGAAATATTATTAACTAATAAAGATTTGTAATATGTTAATATTATTGTATATGGCAAATGAGTAATATTAAATCTATAATATTTGATTTAGATGGCACTTTATGTGGATTGGTTGAAGTTCACTATCAATCACTAAACAAAGCAATATTAGAAATTGCTGGTGAAGAATTTATTATAAATAAACATGAACAAGATACCATCTATAACGGCTTATCTACAAAAACAAAACTAACCATGCTTTCTAAAAGTAAAAATTTAGATTATAAACTAATTAACCCTATATGTGATTTAAAACAAAAACTCACTATAAAAGAAATAGAATCAATAATTTATGAAGATATAAATTTAAGAAATTGTCTATTAAAATTAAAATCAGAAGGTTATCTTTTATCCTGCGCATCAAATGCTATGATAAATACAGTAACTACGGCATTAGCCAAATTAAATATACTAGACCTATTTGATGATTTAATTGGAAATGATAAAATAAGTAAGCAGAAACCAAATTCCGAAATTTATTTACAAGCATTCATAAGATTAGGGCTAAACCCTAAAGAATGCCTAATAGTTGAAGATAGCAAACACGGCAGAGAAGCCGGCTTACATTCTGGCGCCAATGTTTGTACATTGAAAAATGAAAAAGAATTAACATATGATTATATAAAATCTACAATATGTAAATATGAAGAATCTTTTAAAACTTTAAAATGGAAAGATACTCGTCTTAAAGTTTTAATACCAATGGCTGGCTTAGGGTCCAGATTCGCAAAAGACGGTTTTAAATTACCTAAACCGTTAATTGATGTTAATAATCAGCCAATGATAAAACATGTTTTCGATAATTTAAATGTTGATGCGGAATATATATTTCTAGTACAAAAAAAACATTATGAAGATTATAATTTAAAAACCATGTTGTCATTAATGGCACCTAATTGTAAAATTATCCTTACCGATGGAATTATTCGTGGTGCAGCTTATGATTGCTTGTTGGCTGAAGAATATATTGATAATGATTGCCAATTATTAATAGCTAATTCAGATCAATTTGTAGAATGGAATTCTTGGGACTTTTTTAATCATACATTAAATGAAAATATTGACGCTTTAATTTTGACATTCCAAAATTCAGACCCTAAATATAGTTATGTAAAGCTAGATGATAAAAATAATGTTTCAGAAGTTAGAGAAAAAGAAGTAATTAGCAACACTGCTACAGTTGGAATATATTTCTATTCAAAAGGTTCTGATTTTGTAAAATATGCAAAACAAATGATTGATAAAAATATTAGAGTAAATAATGAGTTTTACGTTGCTCCAGTATTTAACGAAATGATAGCTGATGGTAAAATAATTAAAACTTTTGATTGTAAAAAAATGTGGTCATTAGGCACTCCAGAAGATTTGCATCATTTCTTAAAAAATTATAACACATGATATAATATACTCATGCAGTCTCTCAAAGAAAGAATCGCCTCATATCAAGATCTGTCAGATTATAAACTATTAAATAGAATCCCTCTCGTAATTTCTATTAATGGCAGATCATTCTCAAAATATACCTCCACTCTAAACAAACCCTTCTGTAACAAATTCCAAGAAGGTATGCTCTCAGCTCTCCTCAAAATCTGCACAGAAGTTGAAGGTGCCGTATTCGGTTATCAATTCAATGATGAAATTAATCTGATCGTTAGAAATGACCTCACACCAGAAAGCACCCCCTGGTATGATAACAAAATCCAGAAAATATGCTCCGCCATCTCCTCCATTTCCTCAATCCATTTTAATAACTTCTCCCTCTCAGAAAATTTAAATACAATCGGAGATCCCATCTTCTCCACTCAAATATTCACCGTACCCACAATTCAAGAAGCGACCAACTTCCTAATCTTCAAACAACAATCCGCATTCTACTCATCCATCAATCAAGCTTGCTTCTATGAACTACTGAAGAAAAAAGATAAACAATCCATAAAAAACATGCTAGAAGGATTAACTCTAGATGAAAAAATCAATATACTACAACAAGAATGCAATATAGATTATAATGATTATCCATTAATTTATAGAAGAGGCTCTGCTTGCTACAGATCCCCCAGAATAGTAAATGATTCTATAAAAAATAAGTGGTCCCTAAATACAGAATTACCAATTTTCACCGAAGACTCGTCCTTCCTAGCTAATATTATTAAAAATGGCTATGATGTTTTCAGAAATAGTTAATATGATTAAAAATTTAACCTCACTATTAAAAATATGGCAGATAGACCTACTGCAATACATAATCAAATCTTTTAAACCAGATGATGGCGCCGGTATATCTAATTTAATTGAGAATACTATCAAAGAGTTAATCTTAAACTGGTTGCTTCTTTTGCGGATATAGCTGTTTTTCCAAAACAACTAATATAATCTCATATCTTCATGGAATTGTCGGACAAAGCAACATTATTTTTAAAACTAGCAGCATATAATCAGTCTGATTATTTTAGAAATTTATATTCAGCCATATCTAATGCGTTAAATCAGGCGAGAAAAGGCTCAGAGGTTTTAGTAAAATTTTATCCTTTAAAACCGAAATTACCTGAAGGCTCCTATACGGTTAAAACTACTGATGGCGTAGAGTATCTTGAATACAATGATAAAACAAATGACTCTCAAAAGGCAGCCATATCATTATATAACTTAAATAAATATAAGAATAAAAATTTATACGAGTTTTTGAAATCAGATTCACTTACTAAAAAGTTAAATTCCATGAAAAATGCAGAAGTTATTAAAAACTCTGCGTTGGCAAAAGAGATCTCCAATGAATTAATCACTATTTTTCAGGTAGGACAATCTAGAGCCAGTTATAGAAGTTCGGATTTCGATAAAGCAAAAGTTTATGGAAATAATACAGTGGACTTTTGGTTAAAAGAAGCCCTATCATATGCTCGAAAATTAGAAGAGTATCAAAACTTCATATAATATTTAATAATTAAAGTTTATTTTCATTTGCTATCATTCATTTGCTGATATATTTATATTCAGGATTTTGAATGAAAATAAAAAATGGAATTATATTAACCGGAGGTACAGGCACCAGACTTGCCCCTCAAACCTCCTTAACAAACAAGCACCTGGTTCTCTTAAATAAAAAACTTGTCATAGATTATCCAATAGAAAATCTAAAAAGCATCGGTGTAGAAAATCTATACGTCATACTTGGCGGAAATCACTTCTCCCATGTCGTCGATTATTTAAAAGATGGCGAACAATATGGCATGAGTATTACATACATCTACCAAAAAACACCATCAGGAATCGCTCAAGCTATCAATTTAACAAAACCTTTCCTCGATCATGCCTCCAACTTTGCAGTTATCCTCGGAGATAATATATATGATACTCAATTTGAGTTCAATGACTCAAAAGCAAAATGCCAAGTCGTCCTGGCAAATCATAAAGAGCTAAATAGATTCGGCGTAGCTTCTGTAAAAGATTCTAAAATCATCGATATTCAGGAAAAACCAAAACAACTCAATCCAGATTGCAAGAATTACGCAATCACAGGTTGTTACATGTTCGACAACTCCTATTTCGACTTGTTTAAAAATCTGCAACCAAGCGCTCGTGGAGAATATGAAATAACCGATATCATCGATCAATATAATAAACAAGGTGAAGTTGATTTTACCATTTATAATGGTTTATGGAGCGATGCCGGAACTCATGAGTCTTTGCTATTCTTAAATAATTACTTTTACTATAAGAATTTTAAAGATCATTGATAATAATATTTTAATCATTTGACCCTACTTCTGTTATAAATCATAACAGAGGTTCAAATTGAAAAAAGTATTAGTTATTGGCGGGAATGGTTTTATTGGCAGTCATCTACGATTTGAGAAATCGGAATATAGATTGGAAAATAATGAAGGTCAAATAAGAGAAGTGATATCTCATTATAATCCGGATGTTGTCATTAATTCTACAGGGTATTGTGGAGTTCCCAATGTAGATGACTGTGAATTGAAAAAAGAAAAGACATTCCTTAGTAATGTCACAATTCCCTTGTTATTGGCGTCTGAGTGTTCTAAGCGTGGAGCGCGGATGGTTCATATTGGTTCGGGTTGCATATTTTATGGGCAATCTCCTGGAGCCAATGGTTGGACTGAGGAAGATTTCGCCAATCCATCATCATTTTATTCAAAGACGAAGTATGCAGCAGATTTGGTGTTGGGGAAATTGGATCATGTATCTATATTGAGGATTCGGATGCCATTATCTTCCAAGAAGCATCCAAGAAATTTGTTATCGAAGTTGGTTAAGTATGAGAATGTGTTGCATGAATTTAATTCAATGACTTCAGTTGATGATTTGGTGAGGTGTATTGATTGGGTGATTGACAATGAGAAGTCTGGGATTTATAATGTAACCAATCCTGAGCCAATGAGTCCAGCATTATTAATGAAGGAATATCAAAAACATAATCCTGAGCATAAGTTTAATATGATTGATGTGTCGGCATTGGACAAGATTACTAAGGCGAAAAGATCTAATTGCATTTTGGACACGACAAAAATAAATGAAGAGGGGTTTTTTATGACCGCCTCTTCAGAAGTAATTGAAAATCTATTTAAATAAGATTATTTAATCCCAGATCGATCTAAAGTTAAGCCGTGTGAACTTAGCATTTGCTGTGCTAATGCTACTGCGTCTTCCCTGGTTTTCTGGTCTACACGTTTCCATGTTCCAGAAACAAGGACATTTGTTCCTTGTAATTTTGCAGACATGACATCAGCAGCTTGATGAAATGCTGTTTTCATCATATCAGTTAATTTGTCATCGCTGAGGCTTAATTGATCTTGAGCCAATTTCTTCAAGATTTCTTGTTGAGTTTTGGCAACTTTAACTAATTCACGTAAGATTGTTTTATTCATGATATTTCCTTATTGATAAGAAGTGAGGGTTGGAGTGTTATTTGTTGAGCCTAATACGTCTTTAAGTTGATGATTTGAATTTAATTCAGCATTAGCTTTTGCGGTATATTGCGAAGCTTTTGTTTGAACTTGTTCCATACGTTTATCATTAAATACAGGCGTTGGCATAGCAATTCGCCATCCAATATCAAATTTGCCAATATCATTTTTCTCAGCAATAAATGACACTTGCAAGGTAATATTGCCAAATCCAAGATTGCTTAATTCGGTTGTTAAATCTGAAATCAATGCTCTCTGAGCATTTGCTAAAGCTTGATCTAAAACAGCTGAACCTGTAGATGTTTGTTCTGCTAACTTTTTCAACACTGCCAATTGAACCTTATTAACATGTGCCAATTTTTTTAAAATATCCTTATTATTCATTCTCTAACCTCTGTTTTAATAGATAAACCGTTGATTCATGATTACTGGCAATTGCCATGATCATATCATCTAATCCTAATGTCATTTTACCCTCTTCTTTAAAACAATCATAAGCTTTTTTACTAAATTCTAAGAAATCTTGTTCAGCCTTCAATGCTAATTCAGAGCATCCAGCTTCCATTCCGCCATATTGCTCAAAAAATGCCTTCATAAATTGCCCTTGCAAATCTAATTTCATGCATTCTTTGCCAAATAAACCAATTACTTTTTCAGCAGCTAAATCCGCATCAGCTCCAGCAGCTTCATAAATTCTTTGAAATAATTGATGGTCTCCATAAAATTGCTTCCCGCCAACCGTCCAATGACAATTTTGATGCAATAAATATAAAAATCGCAATGAAGCAACATACATTCCAGCAACTTTACAACATTTCTCCATAATTATTCTCCAAATTTATACCATCATATTCCCAAAATTCGTTATATATTATCAAAATGAAAAGAACAATTCAGAAACAGCCACTAATCTTAAAAGACAATATGTCAATTGAAGATTTAACACAGTTAATAAATCATCAACTTCCCCTAAGCATTTCTAATATGGAACATATCGTAGAATCAATTCAAGAAAAATACCCACTCCTTGACAAAACAAAAGTCGCGCTTATTATACTACAGACGTTCAAAACAATGAGGAACTTGGTTATCTCAGGAAATAGAGTAAGCATAGCTAAATTCTGCTATGATATGTATTTAAAAGTACTCATAGCTCATCCAAAAAGAACAGATCCAGGCGTGAGAGTTAATTTAGTGGTATATACACCAGGAATACTGAAAGCACAAGATGACATCTAATTTTCAAAAACAATTGGAAGATATCTTCACAGATCTAGAATCTACCGAAGAAACTTCCTCCGCCTCAGAAGAAGAAATCCTAAACAATATCCCCAATATGTCATCTTTAAATTTATGCCATATGGTTATCATGGATAAAATCTTCAATTTTAATAGAAACTTCCATATCCATGCCCTACAAGAATTAGAAAAAAGAAAATTTAATGGAGATCCCTTCGATTATCAATTGCATATAAAAGAACAATCAAGTCTTCTTCCAAAAACACAAAACGTCTCAGATCTATATAAAAACTTCTCTAAAATTAAGGTTAATGTGTAATGTTCCTTACAGATTCAATAATAAAATACATCTTCTGGGGTTTTGGAATAAACCCTTTCAACCTCCCATCAAAAATAATCCCAGTTTGCTCATATAATACAATCCTGCCAGGAAAATTAAACTTTGGAAAAAAACAAACCTCAGTTTGGGGTATTCAAACAACCTATAATAACATACAGATAAAGATTTTAATTTTAGATTGTACTCAAGATGATTTTTACCCAGAATTTGCCATAACCATCAGAATTGATAATTCTACATATGGCTGCTATAAATTATTTAATGAAAATGATTTAGCAGTACCGACAGAATCATTAATTGGAATAGCCGTTGATTCAAAATGGTCCCCAGCTTCTATATTGGTCCAAGGGAATTTGCTTGTAGCTTGTGAGCAATTTAAATATGCCTCTACTGAATGGACTCAGATAAAAGATTATTCTAAGGATTTAGAGTTGGCGAAAAGTTTTGTAAATTTTCATTTTGATTATTTTGAGGAAGAAAATGCGGGGCAAGAAGATTGATACAGAGTTTATTTCCAATTATTTATCAAAATCAAAAGACCTGTCATATAATGAATTGGTAGAGAAAACATTAAAAAAGATAAATAAGTTTGAAAAACGTATTGCCCAAGCAGAAGCATTTAAAAAACAAAGAAGTAAATTTATAGATGTACTTCTGTTCCTAAAAGAGAAACCTGCCAAACAAGATATAAATATAGATTTCTATAAGGTCCCTTTAAATACCGCATTTGCTATTATTCATGATATTGAATTATTAGATCCTAAATTGCTCTCGCAAGAGCAGGTTTTATGTGTAAAATCTCTTTTAGAATTTGGCATAATTGAGTTAAGTGACAATTTTTTTATAAAATCAGTAAGGTTTGATAGTTTTGTTGAGTTTTTGGACTATATTAAAAAGGATCATAATGATAAATTATCCTAAGAGCACATTTTCTAATGAGATCTTTAAAGAATTATTTGGTAAGGTGGAGCAATATCATGTTGATGCTGTTTTGGCTTTTTTGTTTGAAGAGATTCAGGCACGTTTGGCGAATGGGGAGGAGATACATATAAATAACTTTGCAAGTTTTAAATTATCAAATTCTAAGGTTAAGAATGCCTCCTGTGATTTCTCAAAAACTAATCCTGTTGATAAGATTGTGGTGAAACGTAGGTTAAACTATTCTCTTAGTCATAGGTTGAGATATAAGATTATCAAATATCTTGACGTTAAAAAAATCGAAGAAGCCATTAGGTTGAACAAAGTGGATGTTAAAGAGTAGAAAAAGCTTTTTTGTTTGTTCTGGCAATAAAGATAACTTATCATATGTAGATGAGTTTCAGGTAGATTCAGTTAAAGAAGCGGAAAAGGCATTTTTTAATGCCTTTCAAATTTTTCCAGACAAAATACTCGGTCCATTTTTAAAGAAAAAGGTGGAATATGAAAAAATCGACAAGAGGACTGTCGTTTTTTCAAGTAAAAAAGTAAAAGCCGAGTATAATGGATGGTTAGTAAATGCTCTTTATCTAAAAGAGCCCGAAGATCATGCCATGTTGGTTTTTATCTCAAAGTTAGACGAATCCAATGCTAAAAAGCCGAAGTTAACAATTATACCAATCGAACATATTAGGGAAATTAAATGAGACATTCTTTTATCATTTCAATGAAAGATGAATTAATAAAAAAGAAACAAGAGTTATTGGAACGCATTTCATTGACATCTGGCGAATTAGATGCTGATGGAGATGAAATGGATCTTGTTCAAACAGCGGCATTGGCTCAAGTATCTTTGGATATAAATCATAAATTGAACTATGAACTAAAATTGATCCAAAGTGCCCTTGCCAAAATCCAAGAAGGAGCTTATGGTTTATGTGAAGACTGTGGCGAAGATATAAACGAAAAACGTTTAATGTTTAATCCAAATTTTAAATGTTGCGTTTCTTGCGCAGAAGAACAAGAAAAAGAACGAAAAAGAGGCACACAATATGAATAACGTCATTTTAGAACAGACGGAACAAGGCGAAATGCCAACAGATATTTATTATGTCTTATCAAAGAATAGGGTTTTATTTTTAGATGAGTTTATAGATGATAGAGTCGCCGTTGATGTCTGCGCTACAATGATGCTTAAAGAACAAGAAAATGATAGAGAGAAAATATCGCTATTCATTAACTGTGGTGGAGGAGATATTCGAAACATCTTCATGATCTATGACACCATGACAATGCTTAAATGCCCCATTGAAACTGTCTGTATGGGCTCTTCTGATGATGAATGCACTTTGTTACTTGCAGCAGGTACTCCAGGAATGCGCTTCGCTACAAAGAATTCCACAATCACTATTTCTCAATTAATCCATGATAAATTTTATTATTCAGACCTTACCGATGCAAAATCGCTATTAGATAGGTTTAAGCAAGACAATGATAATTTTGTAGGCGCACTTGCAAAACATTTGAAACAAAAGCCGAATGTATTAGCCAAACAAATTGAAAGACGCAAATTTCTTTCACCAAAGCAAGCTCTTAAAATGAATGTGATTGACAAAGTGGTGGCTTTAGGAAAAAATAAATGAAAAAATCAAAAAACCATGAAGGTGACTTTAATTTTCCTAAAATGTCTAAGTATTTAGATTCATATGTTTATTTGTCAAAGGATCGTCATATCTTTTTAAACGAGGATGTAACAAAAGATACATCTTCCATAGTGTCTGCTTTGTTATTGCATTATGATAATAAGGATCCTAGCAAGGATATATTTATATATATTAATTCAAATGGTGGGGATGCGTCAGCATTGACGAATATGTATGATGTTATTCAATTTATTTCTGCTCCTGTGAGTACAGTATGTATGGGGAAGGCATATTCAGCGGGAGCTGTATTGTTGGCAGCTGGCGCTAAAGGCAAGAGATATGCTTATAAGCATAGTTCAATTATGATTCATGGCATTCAATGTGCTTTTCCTATATTGTCGGAGAATGACGGACCTGGTGCAAGGAATTATTATGAATTCTTGTCCAGCCATAATGATACGATTATGCAGATTTTGGCAGATCATACTGGGCATTCTCTTGAGAAGGTGAAAAAGGATTGTACTAGGGATTATTTTATGGGAGCTGAGGAAGCTGTTAGATATGGGCTTATTGATCAGGTGTTATGAACAATATATTTGAGAATAATGGAGAATCATTTGAGGAATTAGATGTTGCCTTGGATTGTTTGGAATCTGGGGCAACGTTGGATCAATTGAAGGAGCGGTTTCCAGATTTTTATCCATACTTATTAAGTATTAAAAAAGGATTTCCATCATATCAGGGCGCGAAGACTGTGAGTTATTGTGGTTTGCGACAATATTTCAATTTGAGCCGCGTAGAATATACTGAAGAATTTTTATCATCTTGTGATGAGCGTCCATTAGACCGATTAGCTGCTTGGTTTTTATATGGAGTATTAAATGGCGACAGTTTAAATTTTGATATAATTCGACTAATTTTTAAATGTTTAAGAAAAAAAACTCATGGATTAACTGCTCATTCATTACTGTTGTATGTCGTGGCGCAGCAATACCCTGATTTATCTGTCGCTATGGCAGTTTCGGCGGTTCAAGGTCTTCAACAGAGAATTGATAATGATTTTATCTATCATTATAATCGTTCCTCTCCATAAAATTGCATTGTAACATGCAAAAGTTTGCCAGAAAACCTGCCAGAAACCCAAAGCAAGAAGAGCTCCGAGCTTTAAAAGCCCAATGGAATTCGATAACATCAAATTTCATTGATGATCTCATTCATTTTAAAAAGTTATTAAATGGCAAGGAAAACAAATTTCATGCTGAAAAATCTAAGATAACTGAACCAATTCCAGCAAACCCAGGAGCCATCCTTAATAAGATGGTTCAAAATTTTGATAAATTGATCAAATTAGAAACTCATATAAATGATAAACAAACGGTTTACTCCAAAGAAAATACAAAACAAGCTTCCATTGAAGTCCAAGCTCAAGATTATGGTTCAGGTAGATTAAAAGATCTTATTTATAAGATGAAGTTTTGGAAAAAAAAATCATTTAGGAATGAGATTTTAAAGAATTTAAAGAATTTTAATGGTTCATTGAGAAATTTTCACGAGGCATTGGTAGATTTGTCAGAAAAAGACATGACATCTATTATAAAGTATTTTGACCAGGCTCTTAGACATTTTAGACAATTGCAGTTAGCTATTGGAAATTATGAAAAATCACTGGCATTACAAGAAAAAGCTTTAATTGATCCAGAAGATCCGGGCAAACTACTTGCTCAAGAACCTCAAGAGAAAACCGAAGAGGTTACTCCAGCAGAAGTAAAGGAAGATAAAACCCCGCTGGAGAAGAAAAAGAGAAAACTATCATCTCATAATGAAGAAAAGTTTTTTAAAGATAGAATTATTGAAGATTACAATGTATTTAACACGTCGCTTCCAGGTAATGTTTATAAAAACATTATGGATGTCAAAATTGAATCCGCCGTAATTAAACTAAATGATTTAATTTCAGATTTTATAAATGATAACCAAGAAGGTAATTGGTTAAGTGAAATCTCTGCTTTATATGATTATGTGTTAGGTTTGTATAAAATAAAATTATCAGAAGCTTATCAAGATAAAGCTGATAAAATTAACTCGGCAGGCTCGTTCAGTGATTTGCTATTAATATTCGATATACAAAAACAATCAAATATTGTCACAAGATTTCTTAAAGAATTAACGCATGAAATCAATCCATTTGGGCAATATCAAGGGACAAGAAAAGTAATCCTCGAATTATTAAAAGAAATTGTGGAAAACACTAAAGAACTCAAAAACTCTATATATGATACATCTTCAGATTTAAGCATAGAAGCATTTAAAGCTCCCATGGAGAATATTCAGAATAATTTAACAGATATTAAACAGTTAACTAAATATTTTGCAAATATCGGAACATTTGATATTCTTGAAAAGGTAAAAACAACTCCTCTTTCTGAATCCGACTACAGAAAGAAAGTTATTGAGGAAAATGCTTCAAAGAGATTAATGGAACAACAGCTAAAAAAAGAGAAGGCGTAAATTGAAAAGGGGGTTCCTTAAAATAAACGGAGGACTTATTCCAACATTGTTGGCAATTACTTCCGAAGAACAAGAAAAAGGCTTGATGCATATTAAGCCACCTGCCCCTACCATGTCTTTTGTTTATGATCGACCCAGAATAAACTCATTCTGGATGAAAAATACCCCAGCTCCTTTAGATATCGTATTCTGCAATGATAACAAAATCATAAAAATCTGTGAAGGCAAACCTAATTCAACAGAATTAATTGGAACAGTAGAAAGTAACCTGGTCGTAGAATTCCCTAAAGGCTATTGTAAAGAAAATAATATACAAGAAGGCGATTCTATTACTCTAATAAATTATCCAAACCCATCCAAAGAACAATTAGAGAAGAAAGCGCCTCTAAAACCATGGCTTTTAGTCGATGCATTGCAGGATAGAGTCCATTCAGATATCAGGTCCGTTAGGATCGCTAAAACCACAAGACGTTAATTTTAACATATTATTGACTTTTCATAGTCCGTGGTTAAATTATAAAGCATGGAAAGACAGTTTTATATTGATCAATTTGATGATCTGTTAGCGGCATTCAAAATCAGCGCTCAATGCGTCGATTTTCAAGATATGCCAAATTATAGTTATTACGACATTATTCTTCAAGGTTCATCCAAGGTAAAAGACCTACAGAAATATGAGCATGAATTTGCCCTATATCTGAAAAAAGATAATGTTCCACAATTTAAACCAATTCACTCCAGAGGAATTGTTAGAATTGAGTTCATTAAAAAACGAGAATCTACTTTATTGTTTAAAGATATGTTCCGAAAGCATGACTCATCAATTAGACGGCAAAAATCTTTGTCTTGTCTAATTGGAGAGACAATTGATGGCAACCCAGTATTTATGGATATTGCCAAGGCTCCTCACATTCTCATTGGTGGAACTACAGGCTCTGGTAAAAGCTCCCTATTACATAATATTATTGCAAACTTGTCCATTGGAAATAATAGCCGAATTTTCCTTGTTGATCCTAAAAACATTGAATTCGCCGAATATAGAAAAGTAGGAATTCATGTTTATAACTCTTATAAAGAAACAGTTAACCTTCTACAAACAATGATTCTAGAAATGGAACGTCGATATTCCTCAATGAGAAATGGCGAGTCAAGTGATATGTTTCCTTACATAGTTATTGTCATCGATGAATTTTCCGACCTATCCCTTCAAGATCATGATGATAAATTTAAAACCCTATTATGCAAACTCGCTCAAAAATGCCGAGCTGCCAAAATTCATATCATCCTCGCAACCCAACGCCCTTCCGCAAAACTCGTAGATGGCAATATCAAAGCAAACTTCCCCACAAGAATTGCTTGTAAAGTTACTAGCGCCATAGACTCAAGAATTATCCTTGATGAAAATGGAGCAGAATCACTTATGGGTAAAGGAGATTCCATTATGAAAGATAATAACTCCACAATACGATTTCAAGTAAGTTATATCTCAACAAGAGACGCAGTTGTTGCATGCTAGATTTATATTTTTGCCCAGGTTGTTTCCATTTAAACAAAAATACCCCACTAAAACAAAAATACAAAACCCTGATCTGCAATCAATGCTTCCAAAGTAAAGATGTTAACGATCCTAATAACTCCCTATATAGCGCTTTCGCAATACACTCCAAATCTGGATATGTTTGCCATTTTTGCAAAAGATTCATTCCAAAAAAATCAATCAAAAATAATATAGCAAAATGTCCATATCCAGATTGCGTCTTTATCGGTCCAACCTCTTCCTTAAAACACGCTTTCCATCCATTAAAGAATAAATCATATGGCATAGACCATTCAGACCCACCCATTTTTAATGAAAAATTAAGAAAAATATCCCATGCCATTGAAGATGTTTTGTTTATAAACTCAGTTTCAGGTCATCAATATACCCAAAAACATAAAATTCTTATCTTAGAATGCTTCAAAGAATTATTACACTCCGATCCAGCATTCTACCCATATATCACAAATCAATCCCACTCTGGAGGTTTCCAAGCAAAACTATTCCAGCTATATATAAACAAATTAGAAAACTCCCTCCCATATTCATACTTCCAGAATAGAAAACAAATAGTAATAGACTCCATCTCCCACCCACTACTAAATATCTTCAACGGAATATCCTCATTTAACTCAACAGTAAATCCCAAATTTAAAATAAAAAACCAAACCTCCGAAATTTACATAGGGTCAAGGAATGGTTATCACACAAAACCTTTCTATATAGGAAAACTATTATCAATAATAAATTTAGAAACAAATAAATCTTTATTAGAAGATGTTGATTACTACACCTTCTCATATATAAAACTTAAAAACACACACCCGCATACACACGTACGCGTAGATCATTTAATGGTTCCGCCACATTATCAATCTGGAGCAATGTCCCATATTAACAGAGTCAAAAAACAAGTATCTGATTATTTTAGCAAAATGTAGGTTTGTTTTTCTAAATATCTAAATTTATCTGCCATCTCTTCAAATACTTTCCATTGCTTATTTATTAATCCATAACAACGATAATAAGATATTTGCCCTATGTTTCTGTAGTAATCTGCAAAACTATGGGTAGGGTTAAAACTGTGGTAGAAAAAAATCCAGTCGCCAAGGTCTTGAAATTCTTCAAACCTATGGTTATACTTGGCATTGGCATATTTCAGTGTTATGCTGTCTCTGGACAGATCCTTCAACGCACTTCTATATTTCATAAATATGCTTATAATATAGGATTTAGTGAATTCTTCGCAGTCCAATCTTACTAGCTTTTCTTGAAAAAACTCATTTAAGCTGTCGTTCATATCATAATGCAAAATTAGTAGAAAGATCAAAATGAAAACATTAATTATAGTAGAATCTCCTGGCAAAGTGGCAAAGATTCAAGAGATTGTTGGTAAAAATTATATAGTTTTAGCAAGCAAGGGACATATAACCGAACTAGCAAAAGGTGGCAACTTCGGTATTGGTGTAAATGTAAATGATAATTTTAAACCAAAATATATTTTAATGGAAGATAAGGTTAATGTTTTGGATAATTTGATAAAGGCTTCAAAAGAAGTTGATCAAATATATATTGCTTCCGACCCAGATAGAGAAGGAGAAGCCATTGCCTGGCACTTACATGATCGTTTAAAAGCTATAGATAAACCTATTAAACGAGTAGTTTTCAATGCAATTACTAAAGATGCCATTAAAAAAGCACTTAAAAACAATGTAAGAGATATTGATATTGATTTATTTCATTCCCAAGAAGTAAGAAGAATTCTAGATAGAATTGTAGGTTTTACGGTATCCCCATTTTTAATGAATACTTATTCTACAAATCTTTCTGCCGGAAGAGTTCAATCAGTTGTTACTAGAATGATTATTGATCGAGAGGGAGAAATTTTTGATTTTAAGCCAGAAGATTATTGGACAATAAATGTTTCTCTTAAAAATAATAAGAACGAGTCATTTTCATGTAAGTATGATAAAAAGATATCTGATGAAAAGACTGCGAAGGATGTGACAGAGAAAATACAGTCTGCAACTAAGTATGTTGTATTGGATGTAATTAAAGAACAAGAGAGACGTTATCCTCCGCCTCCACTAGTAACATCTACAATGCAACGAATCATGTCAAAACAGCACAGTTTTGATCCTGAAAGAACAATGAAGGCTGCTCAATCATTATATGAGGCTGGTATTGTTACTTATATTCGTACAGACTCAGTTCGAGTTGAGCCTGAAGCAATAAAAGCTGCAAGAGATTACTTAACCAATAATAATTTTAAAATTCCTAAAAAAGAGTATGCATATAAAAACAAGAATGATTCTCAGGATGCCCATGAGGCAATTCGTCCATCAGATTTAGAATTGCATCCAGATAATAATTATGTTGTCGCTGATTCCGATGCAAAGACATTATATGATATGATTTGGAGATATTTTCTAGCAAGTCAAATGAATCCTGCGCTTTTTAATACATTGAAGGTAATTATTGCTCCAGAAAATGACAAAAAGTGTGTCTTAAAAGCCACAGGTAAATCTTTGGAAGATAAGGGGTACTTAGAAATGTTAGGGAATTATAATGATTCTCAGATTGATATTCCCGATCTATCAAAGGGAGATTTTCTTGTTTTAAATAGTAAGAATGCTGTTAAATGTGAGAAGAAGCAAACTCAACCTCCGGCGCGATTTTCTGAGGACAAGTTAATAAAAGAGTTGGAGGTGAAATGTATTGGTAGACCTGCAACATATGCTGATATATTATCTAAGATCTCAAATAGGAATTATGTTGAGAAAAAGGGTAATACATATTATGGAACAGAGTTGGGCAAAAAGATAACTGATATATTGGTTAAATTTTTCCCATTTATGGATTATAATTATACTGCAGAGTTAGAACAGAAGTTGGATGACATTGCGGATAAGAAGGAAGATTATTTGAGCATATTGCATAGTTTTTATAATTCTTTTAAAGAAGACTTGAAAAAGGCATATAAATCTAATGGAGCAAAAATATGTGACAAATGTCAATCTGCGATGGTTATAAAGAAGTTTAAGACAAGCACAGATTCTTTTTGGGCATGCACTGGTTATCCAAGATGTAAAAATTTAATAAAGAAATAAGGTTATTATATGCGAACAAAAAAAGCTAAAAAAACAGAGAAAACAAAAAATCAACCTCCTTCAATTTATAAGCTTATTTCTGCAGAGTCCAAAGAGTTAGTTCAAAAAATAAATACATATATGACTCCATTGGATTGGGCTTATAATAAATTTGTAGACCCTGTTAATAATAAGAAGTCTTATTTTAAGATTTGTTCAAATACACCAATGCCTATTGATTTGTTTTTTGAATTCTGTTTACTTAACAAGTTTAATGTGGAATGTTTATATCATGATGCAATAGCTCCTCCTCCAGCGGGAGATGTTGTTCCAAATGTTCATGGAGTATATCATCTTTCATCCTCTAAGTTGGATTTTATGTATGTAGATCTATTGAATCCATCTCCTGAAGAGTCAGCTGGCGATCGTGGCTTTTTGGTGCAAACAACTCAGTATGAAACGTTTATGGCATTTAAAATGCAACTAGATTCTTTCTTTAGTAGCAAAGATATTGTTGGAGACATTGTTTACGTGCCCGGTGGAATGTCATTTGGATTTGAGTCAAATCTTGTCTGGGATGATTTTATGGCGGATGCTGTTGTAAAAAATGATCTTGAAGAGCATATTGATTCATTTTTAGTAGGAAAAGAGTTTTATGAGAGTAATAATATCCCATGGAAAACTGTATTATTGTTGACTGGACCAACTGGGACGGGGAAATCAGCTTTTATTAAGGCATTGATGTCAACATATCATGTGAAGCCGGTTACATTTCCTATGGAGTGTAATGCTGAAGCGTTAAAAGATGCATTTATGTATGCTCAATCTTTTGGACCATCTTTGTTGTATTTAGAAGATTTGGAGTTGATGGTTCATAAAGGATTTGATTTGGCGCTATTTTTCAACTTTTTGGAGAATGTAGCAGTTGATAATGGTCTTATGGTGGTAATTACTGCCAAGGATATAAAGAATTTGAAAAATATTTTGGGCAAGCCCATGAGATTTAATAAAAAAGTTGAACTTTCTTTGCCAGATGTGAAAAGTTCTGTTATATATCTCTCTAAGCTATTCGGATCTAATTTTACTAAACCAAATGTTAGGTTAATCGCAGAGCAATGTGTGAAAAATAAGTTTTCATATGCACATATGAAGGAGCTTCACATGTTGGTAATGTTAAACTGTCTTAATAAAAATAAGCAGAAGCCATTATTAAAAGATGTTGAGGTTATTCTGACTAATTTGGCAAAGGATAAAAATAGCAATTCGGATAGGCTTATTAAAACTGAAAAATACCTTGAAGGGTGATACGGTGTGAAACGCAATATGAGTAATAATTATAAATCAAAATTGGTCTCTAACCACGGTGAGGAAGGGGGTGATAACGTTACAGTCTTTTCTACTTACGAAGACATAGAGGATAAGCTCTCTGCTCTTGAAGTTAAAGTAGTTAATAATTTTGATCGAGCTTTAAAAGCTTTTCGAGCTTTAGTTCAAAAAGATCGAATTCTTTCTTTGTATAAAGAAAGCACGGTCTATGAAAAGCCGACAGATAAAAAAAGACGCAAGCGTGCGGAAAGAATCCGCAAGCTCCAAGAAATGGAAATGAAGAAAAATCGTCCATTTAAGAAGAAAAAGAAAGAACAAGACAAACCAAAACAATGAGCCAAAGGTCCATTTGCCATGGCAAAACGCCATGGCAACCTTTTTTTTTATCAATATGAGTAAATATATTCCCCAATACCAACTCCTTAATATCACTCCAACAGAATTTAATCCTTCTTTAAATAATAAAGGGATATCTTCTGTATTTGCAGATGATGATTTTAACCAAAATGTATTGCCAGATCATCCTGTCAGTGCCGAAGATAAAGTCTTCCCAGAAGAACATTTATTAGGAGTTCCATTATATGGTGAACAAGATGAAGAGTCGCCGCCAGATACTCAGCCAAAAACTGAGCTAGATACTAAATCAGAATCCTCAAAAGACTATATAGTCATATTAAACAACTCTATTATTTTCAAGGGATCATTTTCAGAAACAGAAGATGAGGTTTCAAAATTAATTTTGGGAGAACATAAACTCTGTAAAAATAACGAGCCATATGATAAAGATAAAGTTTTAGTGTTTAAAAAGGTTAATATAAAAGTTGGCGTATTCCTGGAATAATTATGAGCGAAGATAAACAAAGAACATCTACAGACATATTGCTATCCATTGAAACAAAATTAGATACATTGTTAAAATTGTATCAAACTGTAGATATGAATTCTAAAATTCAATCAAATAAATTAAATTCTTTGATTGAAATTGTTAATACCTTACCAAAACAAGGTAAAAAATCTCCATTTGTTGTTGAAGCCGTAGATACAAAACCATCCCAACCTTCCCAACCTAAAAAACAAGAATCAAGAGAGCAGTTTTCTAGAACATCTAGACCTGAAACACACTCTTCTCCTAATGTTTTACCAGAACCTCCTCAATCATCTGAAGTTGAGTTTATTGAATATGTTGAGTCAACCCCTCCGACCACTCAATTTAAAAAGATGAGCATACCAGTATCCCAGCGAATAGTTGATGATACAAATAGGGCAATCTTCCTAGCTGAAGTTGAGCTTCATAGTCTTCCCGATGATAAATTGGTTACAAAAATAAAAACAAATGCTGTTGGCAAATGGTCCACTACTCTAGGTACTGGAAAATATCGAGTAGAAATAAGAAAATCTGCTTCTGCTACAAGGGCAAAAATTGAACATACCCAATTTATTACAATTGATGATAAATCAGAAACACTATCATTGCCATTATTAACATTGAAATCAAGTTCCTAGAGCCTTGGAGGCTGAATGAGAAAGTTTTCCGTAATATGCGCCGATCCTTGCTGGTCATTTAACGATAAGTTAAAAATGGATGAAGTTAAAAGAGGTGCTGAATCTCAATATTCAGTAATGTCTTATACTGATATTTCAAATCTACCAGTTAAACAATTAATAGATCCTGAAGGCACAGTATTAGCCCTATGGGTTCCATCATCCTTATTAGAACAAGGGCTCAATGTATTAAAAGCTTGGGGTTTTCAACATAAACAAACATTCATTTGGGTAAAAACCAAAAAGCAAGATTCAGTAAGCAAATCTTATGCCAAGACTAAAAACATTAATGATTGCTTGTCTTTTGGCATGGGAAGGTTATTTAGGCAATCTCATGAGATTTGTTTAATTGGAACAAGTGGTAATGGTATCTATAAAAAATTAAAAAACAAATCTCAGAGATCAGTGTCATTGGCTCCAAATGAGAAGCATTCAAAAAAGCCAGAAGATTTGCAAGATAAGTTGGAGTTAATGTTTCCCAATACAAATAAATTGGAGTTATTTGCCAGAAGGGTCCGAAAAGATTGGACTTGTTTGGGAAATGAAGTTTGTTCTGGAGAAGATATTAGGATTTCAATTGAAAAGTTGCTATGATGAGAAAAGCCTTATTACTAGATTCTAGTTATAGAGTTATTTCTTTCATTAATGAGAGACATGCTTTAAAACTGCTTTGGAAAGATAGGGTAGAAGTTCTTGCTACTTGGGAAGATTCTCTATCTTGGAGAAATCGAGAGATTATTAAATATCCCGCCACTTTGAGATTAAAATCCTACTTTAGAAAAAACTATAGTGTATTACTATCTTTTTCAAAAAGAACATTGTTTATGAGGGACCAGAATACTTGCCAGTATTGTGATCGAAAGTTGCCATATATCAAATTATCAATTGATCATATTATTCCAACTTCTTTTGGTGGAAAGACTTCCTATTTAAACTGTGTGGTTGCCTGCCGAACATGCAATGGTTTAAAAGGCAATAAAATGCTAAATCAAACAAGATTATCTTTAAAGAGGACTCCATATCATCCTACATTATTTGATCATCAGTATTATTTTGAGGAAGGTTGCTGGCATGCGGATTGGAATAATTTTGTGAACATCTGAATCTTTTGATATATAAGCATAAAGGATTAGATCATGCAGACTTTCAATTGCATCATTTGCGCGCAAGAAATTATTCAGGAATCGAAAAAGATTGCTGGAGTAAATCATACTATTTTCAAAATATGTGAAAAATGCTGTGAGAGATCTAATCCCGAACAAGATTATAAGGAAGCAAAAGATCTTATCAATTCTTATGTAGTATTTGCTTGCGAAAAGAGCATGATTAAATCATAATATGTCTATAATACAGACTCTTTCTTCTTCTTTTTCTTTCTTTTTTTCTTCCAGTTTTTCGATAAAAAATTCTTCCACATAGAGTGGTATTGGCACAAAGGTTGATTTTTTCTTATCCCCCGGCTTGCTCATACTTACATATGATTATATGCTCTGTTTAAACTGTATAAAATTAGTTTTACTTGATGCGTCTAAAAAATGTATCAAATGTGGGGACAATATTGGGAAGAAGTTATTTTCAATATGTGAGGAATGCTCTAAAAAAGAGAAGATATGTTGTATCTGCTTGAAAAAGGTAGCTCCGACATATGAGAGGATGAAAAATCCATGTGGTACTTGCGGAGGCAAGAAGTGATGGTTAAGTTAATATAATGATCATTAAAAATGACGAGGAATATTTTAGAAATGTTAAATGTACAGATGCTAGTGAAACTGAAGCTAGGGATATAATTATTCAGTTAGAAGCAGAGCTTGCTAATTCTATCAAATTAGGTACAAATGGAATTGGTTTAGCTGCTCCTCAAATTGGTATTGAGAAGAATGTGGCTATTCTTAGGATAAATAAAACAAACTTGAATCTTGTAAATTGTAAAATTAAGTCATTTTATGATTTAAGGGTTTTTCAAGGTGAAGGATGTTTATCATTTCCTGGTAGGTCGGAGACAACTCAAAGATATCAAGAGGTCCATATTGTGAATAATATGGTTTCTCAAGATTTTGTAGCAACGGGTATGGTTGCCATAGCATGTCAGCATGAGATGGATCATTGGAATAATAAAATTTTCTTTGATTATAAGCAAAAGCCTGTTATAAATAATGTCAAAATTAGACCAAACGATCCTTGTATTTGTGGTAAGTCCATAAAATATAAGAAATGTTGTGGGAGGAATGTATGACCGACAATCAAGTTTCAGAAGAACAAAAGGCTATTTTAGTCTTGAATCTAAGAATTACAGCTATGGAAAGTCTTCTCTTAAAGAACAAGCTTGTAACCCAAGAAGATCTTATTAAAGAGATTGAGACAATTTCAAATACTGCAATGAGCCAATTGGAACAAAGCTATAAATGATTTTCTTGATCAATCGAGAGGATTTAAATTTAAACAATGCTAAAAGTGTTGTTTATTTTTATTCTTCTTGGATGCCATTCCATAAAAGGATGTATAATATGATTAAGGTTATTGAGGAAAATAATCCTGATATTATCTTTTATGGAGTTGACGTTGATCATTTTAAGGAAATTGTTAAAATATATGAAGTGACTTCCATTCCTGTGTTAATCTTTTTCAAAGATGGTTTTGAAAAAAAACGTATAAATGGTATTCCTTTAATTTCTGCTGTAAAAAACATAATAAATGTTATATACAATAAAGAGGTACGTGATGAAAAAAAAGACTGATGAACAAGTAACCCAATCCGAGAAGCCTGTTAACAATGTATTTGCTGTTCCTGATGCAATTTGGGGGAAAATTAAGACCATGAAGCTTGATATGTTTGCCCTTCCAAATCAAACGGTTGAGAATCATGCGACTCCATTGCAGGTTGAGCCTACTAAGTTGTATTTAACTGTGCGTTCAACGGCAGCTTTTGCGGAATTGGCAAAGGTACTTGAGCAAGAGTATGTTGTTGAGCAGGTTGGTAAATGGGTAACTGTAGCTAAAAAGTAGGTCTTATGGCATTTGAAGAAGATGAAGAAGAATTAGATATGGTGCGGAAGAGAAAGCCTGTGAACTCTTCTGTGCCGTCTATGTTTGATAAGAACAAAGTTGCTAAACCTACAAAAGAGCAGTTTACGCAAGAGGTCGAAAATCAAGTAGCCAAGGAGATTTCCAATAAAGAAAAGGCTATGGAGTTTTCCAAATCATTTCGTTTTACTATTAATGATAAAACATTGAAGCAAAATAAAACGATGCTTAATAATGAGTTTGAAGAATCTCTTGTTAGGGATATGGTTAGTCTTGCTGTAGATATAAATAACGATCCTGATGAGCAGGAGGGGATGGGGTCTTTAGCCTGGATTACCTTGTTGTTAAAAGGTATGATTTGGTATAGAGATCGTTTAAATTCCTCGGAATATGAGTTAGAGCAACTTAAAGCCCAAGTAAAATCTCTTATGGACAAGAATAAACCTTGACTAACAAGCGCGCATGATTACTATCGATGTTGAGTACGTGAAAAAGAATATATTGATCTTAATTTCTCAGGAAAAAGAGCAATATAATAGATATATGGAATCATGCGCGCATTATCAAACAAATCCCGATCCAATAATAACGGCGAAATATCAAGCGAAGATGGAGATTCTGGAGAATCTTCAGAAGATTATCAATGGCAAGATGATTATCAATCTACCATAAAAAAAGCAAACAAGGCTTCTTTGGGCGATATATTTATTCATTATAATGTAAATTGCTCAGTTAGCAATAAAAAAGCCAGATGTCCATTTCCATTTCATAAAAGCGGTAAAGAATCTACCGCTTCTTTTTATTATTATCCTGACACTAATACTTTCTGGTGTTTTGGCTGTAAAACTGGTACAACTCCTTGCGATTTTGTCTCTAAAATCGAGGATGTCTCTAAAATAGAGGCTGCAAACAAGATAATATCCAATACCTTTGACAAGGTTGTTTTCTCTCTTGATGGATATTCTGATAATTCTGTTTGCAAGGATACAATTATAGAGTTTTCTAATTTTATTAGAAATAAAATGTATACTTATCCACACAGATTGGATAAGATAGATTCCATATGCAAATCATATGATGTATTATTTTACAAATACAAATTAGTTAATAACTATGAAGGTTTATCTGCTTTGATTGTTAAAGTTAAGCAGATGATTGAGGGAGTATTATGAGTTTATTTTTTATAATTTTTTCTATTATTTCACTGTTAGTCGCATATTATACGACATATCATATAGCTTCTTATATTTTGAATAAGAGGAAACGTAAGGTGACATTAATTAAAACAAAATCAATGAAGGAAAAAGCGGAGTATCGACTATTAATTAAATTTAATCTCCAAACACTGGAAATGTTAAGAGAGATGGCATTAACAGACGATCCAGAAACTCAGGTATTAATTTTTGCTTGCGACAGTATTCCGCAAGATATTTTATACCTATTGTGTAATAGTAAAAGTAGTGGAATTAGGGCAGGTGTGGCGAGACAGAAAAATATACCCATGGATATTGCCACTACATTATCTAAAGATGTTAATAGTTATGTCAAACAGGTGCTTGGACATAATAAAGTCGTGCCTGCTTCTATTAAAATCAACATGTTAACATATTGTTCTGAGTCTTGTGTTTGGGATGCAGTACTTGATACCATAACTAAAGAGGATGTTTCAAAACTACTTGTTGATAAACAGGCTCTCACATATAGAGGTTAAATGTCAAAATTCATTATATTAGGAGATGTTCATTTAGGCAAGGGGACTTCTCTTGGTAAAAATAACCTTGGCTTTGGAATTAATAGCAGAATACAAGATCAATTAAAGATACTTGACTGGGTAATGCATCAAGCAATTGATAATCATGTATCTGATATTTTTGTTACTGGGGATATATTTGAGGAGCCCAAACCTCCGTTAACTTTAATAAATTTATTTATTTCTTGGTTAAAGGATTGTAATTTACATAATGTAAATATTCATATTGGTTTAGGAAATCACGATATTTTAAGACATGGTAATTCATATGTTTCATCTTTGGATATTATTGGTTCATTGGACCTTAGCAATACATTTGTTTATAGTAATCTTAGTACGGTATACATTGGAAATTACGGAATAATTGTCGCTCCTTTTAAAGATAGGAAATCATTATTCTGCAATACCAATCAAGAAGCTGCCGACACGTTAAAAACTCATTTTGAATATGAGATTTCGTCCATCCCTAATTTTTGCAAAAAAATTATGATTGGACATTTTGCTTTGGAAGGCTCCATTTTCATTGGAGATGAAATAAATGACCTCGTAAACGAGATCTTCTGCTCTCCAGACATGCTCAAAGGATTAGACTACGTTTGGATGGGGCATGTTCATAAGCCTCAGGTAATGCAGGAGCAGCCTTACATTGCCCATATTGGAAGCATGGATATTTCTGACTTCGGAGAATGCGACCATGAAAAATATATTATTATTTTCGATACAGAGACAGATTCTTTTGTTCATAAAACCATCCCAACAAGAAAATTAAAAAAGATCCAAATATCCATCCCTCAAGATGTTGAAGATGGAACTGCTTATATTTTAGATTATATAAAATCAAATGAGATTGATGATGCAATTGTATCTTTAAATGTATCTACAGCTTCCGACAATACCAAAATAAACAAAACTCAAATTGAGAAAACATTAATTTCTAACGGTGCTTTTAACATCTCGTCTTTTTCTCAATCTAAAAAGATTAATATTATTAAAAAACAGGGAAATGAAGAGTTTGATGTAAATATAGATGTGTCATCTGCATTAAATAAGTATGCTAAAGATCTAGTCCCAGAAGATTTGAACGATACTTTCTTGGTTTTAGCTAAGGAAATCGTGAGTCAACAGAAAGAACATAAATGAGACCGATAAAATTAACTTTAGAAAATTTCTCTTGTTATGAGAAGAGCGAAATAAATTTTGACGATTTCTCTTCAGCTATAATTGTTGGCAGAGTAGATGATACTGATCTAAGATCCAATGGCGCAGGTAAAAGTACAATCTTCAAAGCTATTGAATATGTATTATTTAATCAGTCGGAATCCAATTTAGAAAAAATTGTAAGAGATGACACAGATGTTTGCAAAGTGTCTATTGAATTTGAAACAAACAATGAAATTTATAAGGTTACTAGATCTAGAACAAGAAAAGGAACCTCAGATTTATCTCTTTATAAAAAAAACCAAGACTGGCAAGATATCTCTGGAAGACGCTCTGCAGATACTGAAAAAGAACTCTCTCAATTATTAAAAATCAATTATCAGGCTTTTAGAAGCACTGTGCATTTTATGCAAAATGATTTCAATGGTTTGGCTACAGTTACCGCCAGTAAAAGAAAAACAATTCTAAAAGATGCATTAAATCTCGGAGTTTATGCGAAACTAGAAAAATCTGCCAAGGAAAAATTATCCAACCTTACAAAATCATTTGAAAAAAATGAAACATTGATAAATTCTATAACTGCATCACAAGAACATATTGATTTATTAAAAACCAATTCATCCAAACTAGACTCCGAGATTGTCACAATAGAACAATATATAAAAACACAGCAATCTCAATTAAACATAATTAACAATGAATATGTGAATAAAAATTCACAGTTGACTGAGCTCTCTTCAAATTACAACAACTTAACAAAGCAAAAAAGTAAAATTGAGTCAGATATTCAGCAATTAAATAAAACTATAGCGGAATACTCTTTGAAATTGCAAAATGTAACTGCCAAAGGGAAGCTGATATCTGCTGAAGTCAAGGATTTAAAGGATAAACTGGATTCTTCTACGCCAGAAGACAATATAGACACATTGATAAATGAAAAAACTGAAAAGCTAGAATCCATAAAAAACAAAATCATTCATTTAAACATAGAGAATAAAAACCTCCAAACCTTAAATAATGAATTAAACTCTCCAATACCAAAAGCAAATTATTGCGATATCTGTAAACAAGAGATATCAGAATCTCATAGAGAAGATCATGGGTTTAAAACAAAAACCAAAATTGATGAAAATAATCTAAAAATATCATCTAATAAATCTGCCATACAAGATTTACAAGCAAACACTCTTTCTGAAGAGATAGCTGCCCTTAACAATAAAAAATCAAATTTCAATAAAATCAATAATCAATTGATTTTAAAAAGGGGAGAACTTCAAAGTTTCAAAACTCTGTATTCTGAGGTAAATGATTCTCTAAATAAGAATAAACAGAAATCAGTAACCCTAAATCAAGAATTATCTAATATAGTTATCCCAGAACAATCTCATTCAAATGAATTAGTATCTCAAATTTCCAATATCATTCTCTTAAAGAATAAGATTGAGGTTGAGATTAATGAATTGGTTCATGGAACGCTTTCTTCTTTAAGGCAAAAGAAGACATTGGCTACAAGAGATATTGAGTCATTAACTAAGGACTTGGAACATAAGAACAAGCTGCAGGAAGAGAATAGTGCTAATTCTTTAGTTTTAAGAGCGATGTTACATGTTGTGCAGGCATTTTCTTCTACGGGTATTCCGAATATCATCGTACAGAATGTATTAGATGATTTGCAGAATGAGGCGAATTTATTATTACCTAAAATACATCCAGGATTGCAGTTAAAGTTTGTTATACAAAAAGACAATGAGGCTCAGGATGATACCTTGGATATTGTTTATTATATAAATTCTAGAGAAAGAGATTTCGACCAATTGTCCGGTGCTCAAAAATTGGCAGTATTATTTAGTTTAAAGTTGGGCTTAACTTTCTTATTGCAAAAAATGACCGGATTTAATATGAGGTTATTGTTATTGGATGAGATTGATCAATCCTTGGATCATGTTGGGGTAAATGCTTATGCGGATATTGTGAAGCTATTTCAAGATGATTTTAAAATATTGGTAATTACTCATAATGATCGGTTAAAAGACAAGTTTAATTATTCTATTGTTGTTGATCAAGATATGAACAAAATTTCAAGAGCGCATGGGGTTCAAATATGATTAAAATATCGTTATCTGGAAAAGCTGGAGTTGGGAAAGATACCGTTGCAAATATTTTCACACAAATTTTAAATGATAAGGAACATAATTGCGCAAAAATTGCATTTGCCGATCCCATTAAAGAGATCATTTCGATTATGTTTCCAGATTATGATTATAATTCTTTATATGGGGATTCCAACTTAAGGTCCAATATCATCCCAGATGCATACAAGGATGGTTTGCCATTAACATGGCGCCAGGCTCTATTAGATATTGGAACGGGAATTGGTAGAAAATATAAAGAATCTATGTGGTTGGATGTTTTTGAACATAGGGTTAAAGAAGCTATACTAAAAGATAGTAGTGCAAGATTTGGTCTCCCAGAAATAGCCATCATTAATCCAGATTTAAGATTTACTAATGAATTCTATAAAGTAAAAAGTCTTGGATTTAAGACAATACGTATCAAAAGACATACGGATTATACAATTAATCATGTTTCAGAAACACAACAAGAAGAAATATTAGATAATCAATTCGATTGTGTTATAAATAATAATAGCGATATTGATTATTTGAGATCTTGTTGTTTAAATATCATTAATAATTGGGACAAATAATCGAATATGCTATAAAAAGAGCATTATATGTATATGAGCACCGACGACGACGATAAAAAAGACTTTAAGGAGAAGGAGTCTGATTTTCTCTCCCACTATCAAAAGATAGGGAAAGATCAATTTTATCGTTTTCTATTAACTTTGGCGATTCAAAAATTGGCAAAGGGTGCCAAGGAAAAGAAAAAAATATCTCCAGAGCTAGAATATCTAGACATATATGAAAAGTGTATAATTTTATATAGAAGAAACTCTAATGAGTTGTATCTGGATATAGCAAAAGTATTTAGAAAAGCGGCATATAAGATATATAGACTAATGTTGCAAAAAGGCATGACGGAAAGAAATGCGAAATTTTTTAACATTGTTATTAAAAAAGCTGCGAGCAAATAATGGCTGTAATTAGCGTTACCATAACCCAATCTACTGAAGAAATCGTATCTGGAATACCAAGATACGTTACAATAGCTGTAAATATACCATCAAACATCTTCTACACTTTTGATGGTACAGACCCAACAATATTCTCCAATATATACGTCGGACCTCTAGCCCTTCCAGGAAGGTCCCCGTTAGTCCTAAAAGTATTTGCTACAAATGGTGTAGACTCGTCATCCATAATTTCTGAAGTATATCAAACTGACATATTGAACAATGCTAGATTGGCACATTCATCCACGGATGATCCTGTAAATAACCCAAAATCTGGGATCTTATTTCCATTTGGCTCAAATTATGTAAACCCTAATCAATCATTATTTTTCAATCCAGGGAATTCTGGCATAGATGGGTATAATCCAGCTTTACCTGCTTATTCTTCTGGGTATGGCGGAGATGGTAGCCCCAATAGATATTCAAATTTACCCTATAATTCTGAAAACTATGATATTAGATATAGCACAACAAATGCAATAGGGGAAACTGGGAGAGGAATTGGTACATTGCCAGGAAATGTAACAATTGAATATCAAACCGCCCCATCAGAAGAAACATTTACAGGCGATAAATTATTCGATCCAAGAGCCATGGTAATATTTCAGGATGTTGCCAATGAAGATATGTCTTTGCCTCCAATTCTTAATAGACATTATTTCAGTTTAGAAGATAAAACTAAGAATGCTAATATTGCTAAGTATTACATTGCTGGTCAAGATAACCCTGGAACAACGGGCTCTTTTCTTCGACAGCATTATAATCCAAGAAATAGCACGATGACATATTATTATTTTGATTCTAAAGTTAATAAATGGATCATTTCGACAGCTCCTCATACTCCAAATAAGAATTTGGCTAGTTTGGCAGGATTTGTGTTATCAAAATCCTCTGGTGCAGGTTTCGTATTCGAATGGAAACCTTTTCAAAGAAGACATCTCTTTTAATTTGCTTTTTCAACAAAGTATGGTTATATTTTCGCGATGTCTGAAGATATACTAAAACTGTCCGTATCAAAAACCAAAACCTATATTGATTGTAAAAAGAAGTACAATTTCGTATATGTTCAAAAATTGCCTAGAAAAGAATATCATTACCATACTTTTGGAAAATTTGTCCATAAAGTATTGGAAGATTTTCATATGGCATATATTAAAGGCTCCGCAGAACCTTTTAATAAAGAAATGACCCTCGCATTTAAAAATGCATTAACAGAATACAAAGATAAAATTACTCCAGAGGTTAAGCTAGAGATTAAAGAGATGTTGGCAAAATATCTTGATATTATGAATGAGGGTAAGAAAAACAATGTTTTGCCAGAGGTTCTTGCATGTGAAAAGGAATTCAAGGTTATAATAAAAGAAAAGACCTTGCTAAATGGATTTATTGACAGAGTTCAATTAGATACAGACGGCATCCTACATGTATGTGATTATAAAACAACCAAGAACAAGAAATATTTAAAAAATGATACATTTCAATTATTGACATATGCTTATGTTTTATTGAGTGAAGATCCGACCTTGGAAAAGGTTAGGGGATCTTATATTTTATTAAGGCATGATTATGAATATGTTACATTTGAGTTTAATAGGGATGAAATATTAAAAGTTGAGGATAAATATTTAGAATATACGGATAAGATTACTGAGGAAACTGAGTATAAACCTAATCCTACGGTTTTATGTAACTACTGTGAATATTTACCACTTTGCGATGAGGCAAAGGCAAAATATCAAAAAGTAGTGTCTAATGGTGAAATTAACTGGTGAAGAGGTAGATTATGGAAATTCAAGTAAATGAAGTAGAATATTGCAAAATGGATGTAGATTGTTTGGCTTCTATGGATGAAATCACAAGCAAAAAAAATGAAGTATTGAAATCATTTAAAAATGCTCCAGTTCCAGGGTTCAGAAAAGGGAAGGCTTCTTTAAATGATGTTGGCACTCATTATAAGAAACAAATTCAAGAATCATTGAAAAGAGCAATGGCAGAAGAAGCTTATCATAATTTTATCTTTGAGAAAAATGTAAAACCTCTTTCTCAGCCTAGTTTTACCAATGTGTTTTTGAATAATAGTTCATTTGAGTGTAAATTTAGTATTTATACAAAGCCAGTATTTGAATTGAAGGAATATAAAAATTTTGAAGTGCCGAAGGCTCATGCGGTATTATCTGAATCAGACTTCGTTGAAGATGTATTGCAAAAGTTAAGAGTAAAACATGGCACATCTGCTTCATTTTCTGAACATGATTTTGTTCAAGAAAAAGATGCCTTAGTTATTAACTATGTAGGATCGGTTGATGGAGTGGAAGCTCCAGAATTGACTGCAAGCGGAGAATTGATTCAATTGGGAAATCCTTCTCTTAAATATTTTGAAACCAATCTTCTTGGAATGAAGGTTGGCGAGTCTAGATCTTTTAAAGTGCAGGTTGAAGATGGCAATCCCAATTTTATTGGCAAAGAAGTTACATTTTCAGTAGATCTATTATCTGGGTCTAAAAATGTTGCGAATCCTTTGGATGACGAGTTTGCAAAAAAGGTTAATTTTGAAAATTTGGAAGCATTAAGAACAAATGTTCATGGATTATATACTCAATATGTTTCTGAACAAACAAGAAGTCAGATGATTAATCAAGTTTCTGCCAGATTGGTGGCAAATCATGATTTTAAAGTACCGGAGTTTCTGTCAGCTCAAGAGGCTAAATATTTGGCTCATGGTTCAAGAGCCAATTGGGATGATTTGGCGGATGAGGAAAAGGCTGCGCTTATTGAGAAGGCGGAGAAGAATGTGAAGTTGTCATTGGTGCTGGATAAGGTTCGTGAAGAAGAGCCTGAGGCACAACTTTCTGAGGAAGAGACCCTTGACTTCATTAGGAAGCACCTTACAATGTACTTCAAGCAAGGGGATGTGGAAGCTCATATTCAAAAAATGTTTAAGACCGGGGAGTTAACGGTTTTTGCTCAGAGAGTGCGAGACGAGCATGTTCTTGATTTTGTCGTAAAAACATGTAAACAGGTAGAATAATGTCGGATAAAGAATTTCCAAAAAAGTATAAAAACAAGTTGACTGAAGAATGGCAATCAAACGTCCAATCAATGGAAAATGATGATCTAAACAAGCAGATCCTTTTAGCTGAAGGAAATGTTTATGCTGTTGAAAAAGCCAAAGAAGAAGACGTTGAGTTAAATGCTCAAAAAGAGCAGATTAAGGGTTTGATGGAGCCGTATCGTGAAACAAAAGCTTCGGAAACGGCAAAAATCAAATTTTGTCTTTGGTTATTGGAGAGTCGCGGAGTAGATTTCGACAAGAGAGAGAAATGATCTTTCAGAAATTGAATGTTGCTTCTTGTTGTGGCAAAGATTCAATTATCTATATCTTGTCTTCTCCAATTACAAAAGAGTTAATGAATGGGCTTTTACAATTCAATTATAAAGAAGTTGTTAATTTCACAAAATTAGGTGTTCTTTATGTGGATGGTAAAAGCTCATTTATTACAGGTACGTTTGGTAGTAATAGATTGCAGTTTAAATGCAAATTAAAAGATTGTCCAGAGATCAATCAAATTGAGGACTTCTTGAGTAGGTTATAATGCCCAAAATATCATTGGACATAAAAGATATAAGGGTAAAATTAACAAGAGATTATGAAACGATATTTTCATGTTATCACGAAGCGGGGCATACGGTTTATGCCTTGCTTCATTTTGTTAAAGTAGACAATGTTTATATTACTGAATCAGATGGTAGAGTTGGCGGATATACTCATTTCTATTCTATAGATCTAAGTACTATTAAAGATAAAAAGACGCTTAACAAGCTTATTCCAATAGAAATTGGTATAAATTATGCTGGTTTGGCTGCTGATAAACATACATATGAATTATTATGTGGTTCTAGTACTTTTCCTTTATTGTTGCAAGGCGCATCTACTGATTTAAAGAATGCTTCTTTTTTAATCAGGAAGTATGATTTTGTCCCTATAAACCTTAGGAATAAGTTTAAGAAAAAGATGTTGCTTAAAGTTAAGAATCAGCTTGTGCATCATTGGTCGGTGGTTACAATTGTGGCTCATTTGCTATATAAAAAGAAGAAGATATCTTATGAAGATTTGAAGAAAGAGATTTTAAAGAAGGTGCATAATAAAATGTTCTGGGAGAATCAGTTTATTATGATTGAGAAGATTTATACAAAAATAGCAGATCAAAGTATTACTGAGCAAGAGTTAGACATTTTATACTGAGGTTTAAGTGACAGGGTTCATTTCATTACATAATCATACGTATTATTCGCTACTTGATTCCTTAATTGCCCCCAAAGACTTGTTCTTAAAGGCTAAAGAGTTGGGGCAGACTGCTATTGCTATCACAGATCATGGAACTTTAGCAGCAAATTGGGACGCTTTTAAGGCTGCCAAAGACGTTGGAGTTAAATATATCGTTGGTTATGAGGCTTATTTCTCAATGAACCTTTCCAATGAAAAAGAAAAACTTCGTCATTTAATACTACTTGCTAAAAACTATACCGGGTATAAAAACCTTCTATGGCTTCATAGATTTGGTTTTGATAATTTTAAGTTTAATGGCAAGAAAAGCTATTCCATTTTGACATGGGAAATGTTGGAGCAGCATTCTGAAGGATTAATTTGCCTTACTTCTTGTGGCAATGGTTTAATCTCCAGCTTGATTATGGAGAAAAGGAATGATGAGGCGGAGACTTCTGTATTAAGATTGAAATCTATATTTGGGGACAATCTTGGCTTGGAGGTTCAGGCGAATAATCTTCAAAGATTTCAGAATCATTATTCTGGGGCAATTGAGCAAGGGTATATCAATCGTCATCTTATAATGTTGGGTAAGAAACATGGGATAAAAATTGTCCCTACATGTAATACTCATTATTTGAATAAGGCGGACCATGATATTCATGATGGTTTGTTGGCAATTGGGTCGCATCAGACGATTTATTCAAATGCCAGGTTGAAGTACAGTGTTCCTGATTTCTATTTAAAATCTGGGGATGAGATAAAATCATTCTTTTCAAGAAATTATGGAGAGGCTTTCGCTCAGGAGTTATGTGATAATTCTGTGTATTTTGCAAATCTGTGTGAGGAGCCTGAATGGGTAGATCCTAAATACTCCAATCCATCTGGAAAGGAGTTACCATCATTTGATTATAGTAGTCAGGATGACTATGGTGATTTTAAGGAGTGGTTGAAGGATAATAAGAATGGCTGGGATGACGAGTCCTTGTATTTGAAGTATAAAAGTGTCAAGAATTTTGATAAGTTTAATTTTGCAGATCGTGAGAAGTATTATACTCAGATGGAATATGAGCTGGATGTATTTGCTCATTGTAAAATTTCTGGTTATATGTTGATTGTTGCAGATTTTATTAATTGGGCTAAAAACAATAATATATCTATTGGACCTGGTCGTGGAAGTGCTGGATCTTCTTTGGTGAGTTATTTATTGGGTATTCATATTGTTGATCCGATCAAGTATGGATTGGTATTTGAGCGTTTTCATAGCAAATTGAGAACGGATTTTGCGGATATTGATGTTGACATTGAGAAGAGCAAGCGGCATTTGGTTCAGGAATACTTGGTAAACAAGTATGGTGAGACGAATGTGGCACATGTTGCGAATATTATTTGGTATAGTACCAAGGTTTATGTTAAAGATATTGCTAGGATTTGCGAATTTGGAGGCGACGCTAAAAAAGCTGTAGAAATTGGCAATAATATTTCAGAGATCATTCCAAAAGATCCTGATGTTCATACAAAACCTGTTGTATTGGAAGTATTAAAGAAAATACCGTTATATGTGGAATATGAAAAAAAATATCCTCAACTTGTAAGGTATGAACAAATTTATGAGCAACCAAGATCAATGGGGACTCATGCTGCAGGAATTGTTATTTCCAATAGACCTCTTCATGAAATTGTGCCTGTTAGAAAAGATAAAGATGGAAATGTCATATTGGAATATGACAAAGACACTGCCGGAGAAAACGGCATGGTTAAAATGGACCTTTTAGGTATTGAAACCCTTGATATTATTGAATATGCTAAAAACATAATTAAAAAACAACACAATATAGAGTTAAATGTTGATTGTGAGCAATTTGATCAAAAAACATATGATCTGATTTCTTCTGGTGATACCATGGGAGTGTTTCAGTTTGGAACAAGTGTTACTACAGCTGATTTATGTAAAAAAATAAAACCTGATTGTATGGAAGATTTGGCAATCATCACAGCTTTAGCTCGTCCTGGTTCAAAAGATATTCGTGAAGAGTTTATTGAAACTAAAAATGGCATAAAAAATATATCGTTGTTTCATCCATTATTAGCCAATGCTTTAAATGGGACATATGGTTATGCATTATATGATGAAAGCCTTTTGGTTTTGGCAAACGATGTTGCTGGATGGGACCTTGCCGAAGCAGATAAATTGAGAAAACTTACCAAAGAAAAAGGTAAAAATCCCAAAAAAGTAAAACAATGGAAGGCTGAATTTATAGAAGGAGCAAAAAATAACAATGTTCCTGAGGAATCTGCAAACAGAATCTGGGAAAAAGTTATTGAACCTCTTGGAAAATATTCTTTTAACAAATCGCATGCTGTAGAATACTCTTTTCTTTCATTTTATACTGCCTATTTAAAAGCTCATTATCCAACAGAGTTTCTTATATCAGTATTAATGTCTGAGTTGGGCGCTAATAAAGTTGATTCTAAAGTTAATATTATCAAGCTTAAAAACGAGCTTCGTCAAAGAGGGGCAAAAATCCTTCCTCCTAACATTAATGAGTCCAATCTATCCTATAAAATATTATCCTCTACAGAATTATTGACAGGGTTAAAAGGGATTAAAGGTGTAGGAGACGATGCCATTGAAGATATTGTTCAAAAACGACCATTTAAGGATTTCTTTGACTTTATGCATCGGGCAGATTCTTCAAAAGTTCGGGCAAATGCAATTCAAGCTTTGATTGCCGTTGGCTGCTTCGATTCTTTTAACATGTCTCGAAGACAGATGTTTCAATATTGTTCAGATTATAGAAAAAAACTTCAAGTTTGGTTAAAAAAACATAATCCAGAAACATCCCAATTTAATTATAAATGGGTGCCAGTTGAAGAATGGTCTATTTCTGAGATATTTGCCTTGGAAACTAAGTTCCTTGGAGAATCATTCTCTTGTAAACCATACAGAGCTTACGGTACGTTCTTCTCCAATCCTCATTATAAAGCACTAAGGATCAAGAAGATGAAGGATAAGGACAAGCTTGAGTCTGTTCGTGGTATTGTAGTGGATACTCATGAGTTTAAAGTGAAAAAAGAAACATCTGAGTATTTTGGACAGCCCATGCTTAAGTGTCGCCTTGAGGATATGGATGGAAATGATATTGTTATTACCATTTTCTCAAAAAATTATGAAGAAGTTAAAAAGCTTGTTTACAAGAAATGTGGTAAAAGAGAGTTAGAGGTAGGCATGGCTCTTAATATAGGAGGAGTTGTTAATGAGTATAATGATGAAATTGGGGTTGTGTTAAATCAAATCTATGATATAGTTCCTCCTCCTCCTTTGCCAGCAGACATAAAGGATAAAAAAACCACTTTAAAATCAGATGCAGCAGTTCCAGTTAACCTAGAAGAATTGGAAGATCAATTGATTCTAGAGGGAGCAATTGTTGAAGAAAATGATCTAAATTTTGATGATTAAAACCTCATTCTTATGTTATAAGGATAGTTATGAAATGTATGTCTTGTGAAGTTTATATAAATCCAAAATGGAAACATGCAATTAGCATGAATGTCTGCCCTTCTTGTGGCGAAAGCTTACTTCCTGATGAAGTAAAAACCCTTGTGTCCGATGTTTATCGTATTTTCGATGAATTTAACAAAGCCGGGCATCAAGAATCTTTAATTGATCTATTATCTTCCAATTTTAATTTTATCAGTAGAGATTCTTCCGAATATCAAGATTTAACAAAGAATCAGAAATCTAATCATGAACCTGACCCAACTCCAATTAAAATCCGTAATCCAGATGGCTCAGCTGACTCCACTCCTCCAAGAGAAGGCAAGTTAATTAATAAGACGGATGATTCAAGGGCTTCTATGTATATGAAGAGAGCTGGAACCGATCCGGCAAAGATAAGGGCAATGATATCTGAAATTAAAAACTCTTCTACACAATCATCAGTAATTACCGAAGATATGATTGAAATGATGGCAGGAGAAGATGAAAACTTGCAGTCCGCTTTTGAAGCAGATCCGGAGGAACAAGAAATTTCCAGAATAGCCCAAGCAAATCAAAGAGTTCCAAAAAACCAAGCAGATGTTTATGCCCAAATAGAAGAACGAAAACAAAGTGCATTGCAAAAACTTAAATCTGGCACTGGAAGCTTTTCCTCAGGATCATAAATATGCCATTAAGAATTATTGATAATAAAAGAGTAGAACTTACTGATGACGAATTTAGATTATTCGGCAAATTATGCGAATCATATAAAGAATATGGCGGAGCATCTTTATTTCAAAATCTATTTGAAACAAATAATGATGGGATAATCCTGTTCCTAAAACCACCTTCTACTAAATTTGTTAGTTGGGAAATATTTATGTTCCTTATTTCCGTATTCCAACAACAACATATGAGGTTAATTTATACGGAAAACATGAAAATGCAAGAGGAGATGATCAATAGATTTAATCAAAAAATTGCAGAATTAAACGAATTAATCAATCAACATAAGAAAGACCCTACCGCATGAATAATTGGACAGAATTCCCATCATATGATTCTTTAGAGGAACCAAAGAAGCCGAAAGAGCCCAAAAAAGATGATTGATACAAACGATATACAAACAATAATTGAAGAATGTTTACAGGAGCTTGAAAATGCCAGTAGACAAAAATATGATTCAGATAAAGCTGAACAAACCGCATCAAAATTCCTCGTCGCCCAATTAAAAGCTTCAATTTTAATTGAAGACGTTGAATTAAAATCAAAACAATCTAAAAATGAAGTTTCAAGACTAGAAGCTGAAAAATATTATGAAATTAAGATTTCTAGCAAAGAAACAAAATTAACAGAAACAACTTTGACAAATCTTGTGGCAAAAAATCCAGAAGTCGTTATGGCTAAAGATCAATTTGCCATAGCAGAGTCAAATAGTAAAAAATGGTATTATATACTCAATACATTAAAAGATGGACACATATTCTTCAGGAATATAAATAAATCTAAAACTTGGAGTGAATGAATGATAATTAAAACACCTCTTGATATTCAAAAGTTAGTAGACAAAGCACGAAGCACATTTGCTAAAAATGAAAAAGGTCTTGCCAAACAATTATCAACCGGAGATTCTTTAACCAGACCAAAAGAAGATAAAGATTTCGTCGTATGGACCGGAGGTACACACTGGCAAATCTTAACCCACCTAAAAGGCATTCCTTTTGGACGAGTTATTCAAATATCTGGAAAACCAGACTCAGGAAAATCTACCCATGCAATGGGCTTCATGAAAATGGCTCAGGAACAAAATGTTCTTGTTATTAACTGGGATGCTGAGCGTAAATTTAACGCCGGACGTTTCGACGCTCATATTAAGGGCGATTCAAAGTCTTTGTTAATTGTAGATACAAATAATATCTCTCAAGGTTGCAAAGATGTTGCAATTTTTGTCCATGCTGCTAAGGAAATGGATCCTAAAGTTAAAATCCTAATTGTATGGGATAGTGTAGGTTCATCAGTAAACTCTTCAGAAGATAAAGAAGATACTGAGGAGTATTCTAAGCAGCCAGGTGTAACGGCTAAAGAAGTCGCCGCAGCAATTAGAAAATTCAATAAATTAATGAACAAATATATTGATCGAGAAACTGGAGAGGAAACAATTGCCACTCTTGTTATCAACCAAACTTATGCAAATATCGGTTCTGTTGGTCAAACTGAAAAAGGTGGAGGAGAACTTTATTATCTTTCCAGCGTAATTATTCAGTTGGGCAGGAAACAAGATTTAACTAGGGTTAAAGAAAAACGACGGTATAAATATGGAATTGTTACAAGGGCAAAGGTTAAAAAGAACCATTTGTTTGAAGGTAATGAATCCATTGCGGAGTTGGATTTAGTAATTTCTGCTGACGGAGTTCATTTAGCAGATGAGGTTAAGAACTATAAAGATATTGAGGGCTGGGATGATCCAGCGGAAGGTGACGAAGAATGAGCTCAGATATAGCAGTTCAAAATATCGATTACAATGATCGATTAAAAGCGAAGCCTTTGAAACCATGTTACTTAATTGTTCTGAAAGATGGCAAGAAAGACAGATTGTTTTTTGCCACAGAACAAGAACAGTTCGGTCAAACTGTAAAGTGCCGAGGGTTTTTCGTTGATTTATCTAATTATGAAGATAAATCTGAAGATTTCTTGTTTAAAAATGCAGATGTCGTGATGTCTACTTTACCAAAGGATTTAATGTCTGAGTATTATTTTCCTTTGACTGAAGTTAAGTATGTACGAAATTTGGTTTTTAGAGCAAAATAAAACTTAATTATGCCAATTAAATGGTATAATACAAGGCGCATAGAGATATGCGTTATTCTTAAAATAATGTTTAACAAAATGTACTTAATGTACTAGAATATAAACAACAAGAGGTATGAATATGACAACAAATGGCGAAGTACAATGGGGTGAGGATAATTTTGCAGGCTCTAATCAAAAGAAACAAAACTATAAGGATGTGTTTCTAAGACTTGAGCCTGGAGATAATGAAGTCCGATTTATTACTAACCCTCATCAATATGTATCACATAAATATAAGCCTGAAGGTTCAAAAGGATATGGCTCTAAAGTTCTTTGTGGCACACCCGGACCTGATAAAAAGTGTCCTTTGTGTGAGTTGGGCGATAAAGCCAAGACTCGTTGGTATGTCGGTGTAATTGATCGTAAAACCAATACTGCAAGGGTTCTCGATTTATCTTGGTCAATATATAGTCAATTGACGAAGAAGGCAAAAAATCCAAAAATTGGACCTCCTACAAATTATGATATTAATATTGTGGTTGATCCAAATGGAGGAGCTGGATATTATGATGCGCAAAATTATGCGCGCGAACCTTTATCAGCTGCAGATCAAACATTAAGAGACAAGTTTGATGTTGACGATTTAAAACGTCGAGTCACTTCCCCGACATATGAAGAGGTAGTAGCTCGAATGAAGACAATCGAGAAGTTTAATAAGCCTGAAGCTGCCGCTGGTGCTGCGGGTGCTACTGACGCAACTAAATCAACGGCAGTGGCAAAAACTACTGCTGCTGAAAGCTTGGCTAGTGAAGAAGATGACGAATTCCCAACGTTTTAATCTTTTAGTTTGACTATTGAAGGGGACAATGTTATAATAACATTGTCCCCTTCCCTTATTTATTGGAGTATAAAGAATGAATCAAGAAAATACAGTTTCAGAATCAAAATATCAAACGGTTGTTTGTCCTCATCCATTGGTTGAATGGGCTTCTTCAAAGTATAAACAAGGCAATTTTGTTTTTTCCAATGGAAGAGACACTATGGTTTATACTTCCGATGGCAAGCGACACCGTTTAGATGGTCCTGCTGAAGTTTCTCCACATAGAAAATGTTATTATGTGAATGGTGAGTTGAATGATCATGGCGATCTGCCTGCTTGTACAGAATATCAGGATGGTTCTGGGACACAAACGGTAAAATCCGTCACGTTCTATAAAAATGGAAAGGTAATAGACGTTGATGAATCTAGTCCAACAATTGTAAAAAATGCTCATCATGTTGTAGAGATGCATTTCTCACATTCTGGCGAAATTCAATCCGTAACTTGTCCAACGGGTAAGCCTAACGTATTAAAAACACTTTATATGTTGCGCGAAAATGAATTAAACATTGTGCTTGTTAACAACATTAAACAGCAAGTAAACGGATTTGATCCTAAGAAAAGTTTAAAACTAACAAGTGAATCAAATATTTCATCGATTGTCAATGCCTTACATAATACGGATTATAAAGAATTAGGCGGGACTATATCGGGGGTACTAATGGAAAAAGAGGCATTTCAAGTCATACCTGACACGCTTGGTTTTTTTAAAATAGACCCATCATTTTATCTATTGATAAAATATACAGAAGAGTTTTTATTGGAGCCACCTGTACAAAAATCTTTAAGAAGTTTTAAGAAAAATGATCTTGGTGCTATAGCATCTGGAAAAGAAAAAGTTAAAGTGGAAAATGGAAAAGTTGTACTAAAAGAGATTTTTAAATCATCTCTGTCCAACGAACTTCATTGTGAAACTGGTCCAGCTAGAATTGAATTCTATGATCATGGAGTTATTAAAAAAGAAGAATATTATTTAAATAACAAGTTATCAAGAGTAAATGCTCCTGCCGTAATTTATTATAATAGATTATCTGAGCCTATTATGCACGAATATTTTCATAACAACATGCGTCATAATGAAAATGGCGCAGCGATTCAGCATTTAAAAACTGATGCTAAAGAATATCTTGAAATTTATGAGATGAGTTCAGAGTATTCTGATAGCATTGATTTGCACGATGAGTATTATGTTCATGGCAAGAATATGCTTGATCATATTCTTGCTTTAAATGATCCTGAGGTAGCTTCTCAGACAAAATTGCTAGCACATGTTTTGTCTAAAGGTTTCTATAAACAATATGTAAATTTTCATGAGAAAAATGATCGGGCTAAACGTTTAAATCGGGTTGACTATGTTAGAATAGGTGGCGCTAGACAATCACAAGAATCGCCCAAACAATCATCTTCTAGTCCAAAATCCAGTCTAACAGATTCTGGAATCGATGTTGAGCTATTAAAATTGGCTATTGAAAAAGCATGTGAATTAACAGGGTATAAGCCGACAGCTGCTGATTTGCAGGCATTTCGTGAAGTATTTGAGTCTGCAAAAAATGATAAGGATTTTAAAGTGTTTTCTAAAAATCCTACATCAGCAGATGATCAAGATTTAAAAGCAAGGTTAGAGAATATGAGAGATGAATTTAAAAAAATAGCAGTTAGCTGTGATTATAAGCCTGCGGCAGCAGATATTAAATCCATTGGCGAATTATTCGAATCTATAAAAATAGATTAATTAAAAAAATATCCAATCTAAAAGCCTCAGCTATCTGGGGCTTTGTTATATCTAGTTTTATGAAACATTTTAACAATAAAAAAACCACAGGTTTAGATGGATTATCTATGGCTCTAAAATTGGTCCTAGAAGAATTAGAACAAGAAGAAAATAAAACCAATAAAACGTCCTTAAAGGACGTTTCAGAGGCAGTTACACATGATGAAGATTTTGAAATCCTTGCCAGCGAAACTCATACGCCAGTAGATTTAAAAATTTCAAAAGAACAAGTGGAGAAAATAAAAAACTCTTTTGAAGAGCTTAGGGAAAATTTAATTCACCTTGATAGAGCATTACAAGTATCTACAAAGGCTTGGCACACCGTAACTGGGTCACTTATAAGAATGTCCTACTGTATAAGAGACATAGAAAAATTAAACAATATTAAACCTGATAAATAAAATAACTCAATTAGCCTATTCAATATTAAGTGGGCTTTGTTATATATAGCTCATGAGAATTATTGGATTTGATATATCGTCATCAACGATCGGTTACGGCGTCCTAGACATTGACATCGAGAACAAAGTGGTTAAGTATTATGACTCTGGGTATTTCAAGCCACAGAAAACTGGTAATATCCTAGAACGGCTAGCAGCAACTCGTCTGAAAATATCAGAAATATTAGAAAAATATCAGCCAGAAGATATAGCCATTGAAGATATCATACAATTCATGGCAGGAAAAAGCACAGCAAAAACAATCGGCATGCTTACAACATTCAACAGAATGATCGGTTTACATTGCCTTGACTTCATTAAAAAATCGCCTCAACTGTTTTCCGTTGTAAAAATAAGGAACGGTTTAAAAATAGATGTAAAATTAGAAAAAAAAGATATGCCAAAGATAATCGAACATCATCTTAAGATAAAATTCCCTTTTGAATATAAAAAAAGAAATAAGAAAACAAAAGAAGAGAAACCAAAAGATGAAAATTTAGATAGAGCAGATGGAATCGCAGTTGCTCTGTATTACGCCCTCCTCTTAACAAATAAACTTAAAAAGAAAAAATAACCACAAGGAAAGAAAAAGAATGAATCTGTCGGAAGCCTATAAAGTCCTCAATGTCTCAGAAGATGTACCTCCAGAGCAATTAAAGAAAAAATATAAAGAGCTAACTTTAAAATATCATCCAGATGTCAATAAATCTCCAGATGCAGAATCTGAATTTAAAAAAATCAACGAAGCATACTCTTTAATCCAAGACTATCGAGAAAATCCAAATAAATATAGTCAACCAAATGATTTCAATCCAAGTGACTTTTTTGACTTTTTCAATCAAGGATTTAACCCATTTCAATCTAGGCAGCCTAAAAAAAGAGGAACATCTGCGCCCATTAACATTAATGAGCATATTTCATTCAAAGAGTCTGTTTTGGGAGCGGAAAAGAAAATAGAGTTCAAACGCAGGGTAGATTGTGAACATTGTTCTGGTATAGGAAGGGGTTTTAACAAGGCTGCCTGCCATTCTTGTCAAGGAAGAGGCGTAATGGTAGCACAAAGAGGAAACTTTGTTTATCAAACTCCTTGCCGTAATTGTAATGGTAAACCATCTTATATTCCTTGTAAGCCTTGCAATTCACAAGGTTTGGTTGATATTGAGACATCATTAAATGTCAAGATTCCTGCCGGAGTTCCTAATGAGGGTGTTCTAAGATTATCAAACATTGGTCATTTTTATGCAGAAGATATGATGGGCAATTCTAGATATGGAGATGTCTTATTGAAAATATCGGTTGAACATGACCCAGATTTATCTATTTCCGGAAACAATGTTCATTATACACTTAATTTATCACTTCTAGAATCTTTGACTGGAACAAAAAAGAAGATTCGAACCATTGATGATGAAAGAGAAGTTGAAATTCCCCCTTCTTCCAGGAACTTAGAAACAATCACTATTCCCAAAATGGGTGTTGCTAGAGCTGGAGATCAAGTTGTTATATTAAATGTGCAATATCCAGAAGATAAACAAAAATTAATTAAATATTTAAGGAAACACTATGGTTGAATACAGTATAGAAATTTATTCCTACATCACTTCTTTTTGTGTAACAGGGACCATACATTCCTGTCTCGCTGATTCCTTAAAACCTTCTTTTGTCCAAAAGAAGGTTTTTCCCCTCAACAAATGCCAAACGTCTTTTAATGAAAAAAGATCCTCCTTATGATTACAGCTTGCATTATAATCTGCGTTAGCAGTATAATTACAGTTCATACATAAAAAGTCTTGCTTTTTCCTATTACGTTTACATACATAGCCACATTTATTGCAGCGTTGAGATCGATAAGCAGAATGTTGCTCAACAACTTGGACGCCAAGTTGTTGAGCTCTCCTCATCAATCTCTCTCTCTTATAATTTTTTCCCCAAAGTAATTTAACTTCTTGCCAACATTACTTTTATGTCGATAATTACTAATCTTCTCTAACCTTAACTCTTTAATATTAGAGAAATTAACTTGATTAACACACCAGCCTATATAATCATTTCTATGTTTTAATGTTTTATGAAAAGCTTTGGAGCCAGTTTGTTGTCTTTTAATTTTATTGGTAATAGTATCTAGGTCGTGACCATGTAATTTGGTGGAGGTTTGTCCATCGGACAAAGTTATACAAGTTTTAATACCTTGATCTAGACCTTCAACATTGCCTGTTTTTTTAATATCTGGACAATCTTGTTCCCATCTTAGATATACATAATTTTCATCAATTTGAATAGATTTTAGAAGTTTAGCTTTTGTTTGTAGATGTCTGGAATGTTTATTATGTTTAATTGGAATGATAATCTTTTGTTTATTGCCGATCATTTTGATATTGACAACAATATCAAAATGATTAAGCTTAACATAGCCGTCTTGTTCGACAGTCATGATATTTGCATTAATTTCAGGTTTAATCATGCTAAAGTCAGGACTTGATATTTTAGTTTTCTTCAGAAGATTATCTATTCTTACAGTAGACTCGTTCTTTTTTATCAGTTTACTTTTAACAAATAGAAGTCTTTTACGTTTATCTATTAGGGCTTTGACAGCTCCGAGGGCTTGCGTAATAGCACAAGTTCTCGCCCTCACTGACAAACTTGATTTATAAGGAACTTTAGTTGTAGAAACAAAGAGGGGAGTGTTTAAAATATCGTTAGGAATATCTAGTACAGTAGTTTTTTCTACGTTAGTTTTTTTATTTATTGAGGTTGTAGTGATTTTATTATTAAGGAAGAAGTTAGTATAATGTCTGAAATCAATTTTGTATTGTTTAACAAATTCATTCAAAGCTTGAGCTTTGCCAACATTAAGTTGTGATAGCTTATGTTTAGAAGTAAGAATTTGTTTCATGCTGTTATAATAACATATCGAGTTAATTATAGATTTCAAATATTTTCTCATTTATTTAACTTTTTATATAAAGGAAACGTATGCTTAGTTCAATCTGTCCTTCTTGCAATAAACAGAATTTTCCAGAATTAGACAAAGATTCTGGCAAGGTTTATTGTTCTGTATGTAGTGCTCAAATTACAGCTAATCATTTTTTGTTAATTCAGTTAAAGACATTAAAACAGTATCGAACTAAGACGCCTCAGGCATTTGCTGTTAAATGTAACAATTGTTCAAATGATACTTTGCCAATAATTAAATCTGATAAACTTTACTGCACATCTTGCAATAAAGAGATTACAAATATTTCAAAACCTTATATGTTGATGTTAAAACAACATTTGTCCTCAAAAAATGAAGAAATTTGAAGAGTTATTAAATATATGCCATAATTTATTACATCAGCCAATTGGTAATGATGCGAAGAGTTATTTGGATTCAAGAATTCTTCCCCAGACAAAAGAATATGTTAAATTTGGATATTTTCCAGACTCTAATAATATTAACCTTATATTATCGGAATTTTTATTTGAGGATCTTGAGGAGTTGAAGTTGTCTTATAAGAAGACGATAGATACGAACTGTGGGGTTAAGGATATATATTCGTCATATTTTGAGAATCATCCTTTGATTTTCCCCTTTAGAGATCATTATGGAGATATCGTAGCTTTCATTGGCAGGACGTTATTGTCTGATGAGGATAGAAAGAAATTGGGGTTGGCTAAATATAAAAATTCTATGTTTGAGAAATCTCATTATTTATTTGGGCTGTACGAGGCTAGGAAGGATATTCTTGACCAGGGGCTAGTTTATGTTGTGGAGGGTGAGCTGGATGTTTTGAAAGCCAGGGAGAAGAATATTAATAATATTGTTAGTCTTGGAAGTTCGAATATGAGTTTTTTGCAGTTGTCATTATTGTTGAGGTATACGGATAATATATTATTGTTATTGGATAATGATGAGGCTGGTCAGAGTGGCAGGAAGAAGATAATTGAGAAATATTCTAAGTATGCGAATTTTCAAGCGGTAAGTTTGCCGATGGGATATAAGGATATTGATGAATATTTAAAGTCTCATGACGAATTATCATTAGATTTTTGGAATTTGTGATATTTATTTTAATATTGGAAACCTGTAGATATAATTATCTACAGGTTTTCTGCATTTTAATTATCAATGTTATCAATAATAAGATATATGTTGGGCAAAACTGCGGTAAGACAATAATTAGTAAAAGTTTTAAGAAGCATTTAAATAATTGTAGGAGTTTTATATGGCAGTGAATAAGAGGCAGAACCGATCGGACCGTTAAAATTGATAGCGGCATAAGGTAGTGATACTTTATTGAAAATTTGGCTATATGCTGGAAACTCCGAAAACCTAATCACATTAACATAATACATGCCTGGCATAAATCGAATTAATGTAACAGAATTAGGGTGATACGGACAATCAGCAGGAAAGAATAAATTTATTTATTATCCTCAACGACTAAATGCCAAAATTCAATTTATATTTAAATTGAATGTGATATAGTCTGATCTTTATAGAAATATAAAGTTAACAATTATGTATCAGTGGGTTTTACTTGAGTTAGTATGTTCCAACGACATGTTGGAAGCTTTTGCAAATGACGATTCGATTTCATATCGATTGAATCCATTTCAATATAGTGAAGAATTATTAGATTTGGAGGATGAGTTGAAGTTAGAATTTTGGCGTATTGTAGAGACATGTTTAACTAAACGTCAAAAGCAAGTGATTAAATTGTATAAGGATGGGTATACGCAAATGGAGATTGCGAAGAAGTTAAATGTAAACCAGAGTTCTATTACTAAATCATGGAATGGGAATGTTGATTATAAGAATGGTAAGAGAATATATGGTGGAGCTAAGAAGAAAATTTTGAAGCTAATTGAGAAAGATGAAAAAATAAAAGATATTTTAAATAAAATGTCAAGGTTACGAGAAAAAAAGTGGTAGCATGTTGTTTTTCAGGAATAAAATTACATTAAATCATGATATTATCAAATTATTGGAGAAATAATGTCTAAATTCGACATTGACTATAAAGATCTCGATCAGAAAATAAATAAACGATCGTACAAATTATCCGAAGTTGCGCACAAGCTTGAAAAAGTTGCGTTTGATGTGGTGAGATTTCGAGATGATGAGCCTGCCAAATTATGGCAAGTTCAAAGTGCCGATGATGGAGATTATATTATTGCTCTATATAAAGAAGAAGAAATTGAAAAAACTGCCTCTGTAAATAATTGGTCAGTTGAATTGGTTAAAAATTCCAATAATTTGCTAATATCTTATAAAGGGGAACCCCTAACTAAGATTGCTTCAAGTCAAATTGGAGTATCTGATAAAGATTTAGCTAAGGTTTCTTCTTTTTTACCAAAAAGTTTATCTAATAATAAAAAATTGGTAAAAGTTTTGTTAAATGAAGTCTCAAGCTCAAGACGGCAAGAGGTTTTAAGAAAATTTCCGGAATTGTCTGAATAATGATTGGGTGCTAAAATGAGTTTATATTTATTATCAAAAGCAGCATCTTCTACACTAAAAGCTCTCGAAGACAACGAAAGCCTTGCATTGCCATTAATTTCTTCAAAGCTTAATAAGCTAGCAGAAGTTTATCCTCATGATTCAACGATTTTAGGGATGGCTCAAGTCTTAAATAAGATGTCGGATAGAACTTTAGTTATAAAAAGAGCTGAGTTAAAAGATTTGTATGTTAGGTTTTATTCAAGAAATACTAAAATCGCAGAACACTTAACACAAGAATTGGGCGAGCAACCAAAATTGCAAACTCCCAAATACGCCGCACATGATGACGGCAAAACCCTTGATTCTTCAAAATATGTTGATCAAGTTATGCTAAACGCCTTGGAAAGCTTCTTCGATAAAAAAGTTGCAATTAAAAATTACTCCAAAAAACTTGCCTCAGACTCTGTTTCTAAATTAACAGATCTTTTGTCAAGATGGGGAATTCACTCCAACGTAAAAGATGTTGAAGGAAATAGCAATTTCATTATCGTAAAAGCAGATTTTGAAACTCCAAAAGGTTTGACCAGCGTATACGTACCCGTAGAAACTGCAAATGAAGTTGCTTGGGAACCAACTGTCTTCATCGGTAATGATGGAGTTGAAGATTTAGAAAAACAAGCCTTGTCTTCATATATCTATAATCATGCCGGCAAAAATGTAAAAATTGCCAGTAACTTCATTCTAGATACATTGTCCAACTCTCTTAACAAGACTGCCAAACTAAGCGATGCAGAAATTGCCCTTGCAAAATTAAAGACTGCTAGAGCAAAAGAAACTGTAGCTGGAGACGTTATCATTGGTCAAAAAGCATATGATATGCCAATCCCAGATGTTAAACCTACCTTCTCGGCAGAAGCAAAACTATTTGAAAGCAAAATTCAAAATGTTAAATTTGCCGCTCATATAAGTTTCGGTGCAGAAGGTGTTGAGCGTGGGAAAAAGATAATTGCTTCAGAATTGTTAAATTTTGGACATACAGATCCTCAAGTTGCAGTTACAAGTTTTGATGAAAACAAGTCTACTGTATTTTATGGAGTATCTTTAGGAAATCGATTGGCTTTTACCGTTCCTTTAAAGATTGCTAACAATAGAGCAGGTTTTCCAAACACCATTCTTTGCAATGGACAAATCAAAGAGTTTTCCCGTAATAGCATTAATGAACTAAGTGTATCAAATAATGTTGATTATAAGGTTGCCTCTTCTGTTTCTTCCTTGTCTAGTTTAACTCAAGATAAATTGTTACATACAATTGAGACGAGCTTGGCAGAAGGAAATGTTGCTAAGGCTGAAGATGCGTTGAATGTAATTAAGCAGAATTATGATGAAAATGTTTATAAATTGGCATTTACTACTTTTGTTAATGGGTTAAATCCTGTGAAGACAGCAGAGTCACAGTGTTCAATGATTGTGAAGAATGCAAATAGTCAACATGCTTTATGTGGACATTTGAATTTGCCAACACACAAGGTTTATCAAGATGAGCATGGTTGTTGTCACCAATTATATAGAAAAGGAATGAAAGAAAGCAATGCCTCTGCATTCTTCATGACATCTAAAATATTGGGTTAATTTGATTGATGATATCGCCAGCTTGTCCTTTTAATAGGGATTTGCTGGCTTTTTTTAAAAAGGATTTATAGTGAAAACTTCAGACATGTTAAACACAATCGCCTCTTGGCTTGAAAACCCAGATAATGAAATACTTCTTTTAGCAGAAGATGATGATGACAGCTTAGTCGTCACCGTCCAAGCTTGTGTTCAAGCTGCAGCTATATTAAAAAAAGCAGCAGAAGATGTAGAACAAATTGAACCACAAGAAGAGGGAAATATTACTCCAGAAAATTTGGATAAAATAGCTGCCATTGCAGATATGTTTGATAAATCTGGAGACTCCGAACTTCAAAAACAAGCAAGCGTACTAGATGAATTATTGCTTACCATTTCTTCTCCAGAGAATGCTTATAAAAAAAAACTAGCTGAAGCTGATCGAAGGTTGGAAGCCTTAAAAGATAAATATGAAGGCAATAAAAAAATAGAAGATGAGCAGTATCAAGTAGAAGATATTAGAAAAGAACTTGATAAATCTGGTTTACTTCAGAATCGTGTTCAAGATACTTCGTTAAGCACAAGATATTGCCCAGATCATGTTGGAGAATCTTTAGGTAGACAAGGCGATGTTTGGCAATGCGCCTTGGATAAAAAAGCTTATGATTTTAATGAAGGATATACTAAAATGGATGGAATGAAAGTTCCTGGCGGAGATGTTGCCAATCAAACAAAGTTTAATCAAGATTATGGCGATTCTATGTTTGATTCCAGAGATAGTAGATTAAGGAAGCCTTAATGTCCGTTAATCAAGTTGGTTTAAAAAAAATCCTCGACCATCCAGATAAAGATGAGATAATTTCCAAATTAATCATTGGAATATCCCCCTCAGATATTAATGAATGGTTGGTCGTAAAGTATACAAATGTAAGTGAAAGTAAGTTTGTAATTTCTGAGAAGGCGATAAAAGTTTTTAAGGATAATTATTTAGATTTGTATACTTATATAAAAGAGGATTTATTAAAAACCAAGCAATCATCGATGTCATTGAATGATAAGGCGGTATTATCTGTAAAGGGTAATTCTAATTATAAGAATGCGATGATTCAATTGGCGAATAATGAGTTAGATATTAAGAAGATGATTGTGAATATGGTGTGTGCAATTGAGACGAGGGCTGGTCAGGTATTTGATTCTATTCAAGAAGATCCTGATAATATGAAGAAGGACCGAATTCTTATTGAGTATTTTGACACATTAGGGTCTACATTGGAGCGGTATCATAAGTTAGTAATTGCTCCTCCAGAGAATACGGTTACTCATAATGTTACTTTGACGGTTGTAGATCAGCATATTTCTGTATTTCAAGAGGTGATAAGAGATATTTTATCAAAAATTGATACGGAGACAGCCTTGCAATTTATGGATTCATTTAATGAGAAAATGTCAAAATTAAAGAATCCTACGGAGGCAGGCTTTTCACCAGTAGAAACAAGGTTTTCCGAAGTTAAACTTTTAAATGAGTCTCTTAATAAAAAACTAAATGAGTCCGATGATGCATAAAACAGCTTATCCCAACGAAGAATATTTTACTGTTCCTGGTCAATATGATACAGATAAATGGTTAAAAGCCATGAAACAGATTGTTGCTTTTGAGAAAAATGGCTATTCCAAACGGGCTGCTATACAAGAAACAACAAAATCTTGGAAAGAATTAGAAACATTAGATTTCTTAAGATGGGTTCATTTTTATGAAGAAGGAAATCATCTAAAATATAAAACTGCTAATTGGCAAGATGCACTTCAAAATGTTGAAAATTTTGGAACGCAATATTATATGCCATTGCCTTTAAAACAAGAAGATAAAAAGCCCGCTCAGGTTAAAGATCATTTTGAAGCTGATGATGATGAAATGCATCCTTCATTAAAGAAAAAACTTATCTTCAAACAAAAAGAAAAGATTATTTCAAGATTAGATTCAGCCGAGAAAATGCTCAGAGCTCCTGAAGGTCAATTATTTGCTGGAAAAGAATATCAAGAAATTATTGAAATTATATATGAATTGAAGAAAAAAATTCATATGATTAATAAATCGGCACGATCTTCAAAAACTTATGAAGACATGATTATTCGAGAAGCGAATAAGCTTGATCATTATGGTTTTGTTAAAGGGGCAAGTTTATTGCATTCAATTGCTGAAGAAGTTGCCAAAGATGAAACTAAAGAAGATGCTGTTCCGGAATCTGGACCACCTCCTTCAAATCCAGCTTCTCCAAATCCTGTAACTAATGGCGGAGCTGCTGGTGTTCCTGGCACACTTCCTTCAACTGGTCCTGCTACAAATTCTGGAACAGATAATAATACTCCAAACTTAGCCGCTCCTCCACCTCAAGCAACTTCAACAACTTCAACGGCTCCTGCAACTAGTACACCTACACCTCCTATCAAAGCTCCTGCTCCTGGAACTGTATCTACTACATCAACTGAGCCTCAAAAATCTGCGCCTGTAAAACAATTTATTGATGGATTGTCTGGAAAAAAGCCTGGGCAGCCAGATGCAAACACGGTTGAAGATGATGAAAACAATGGTGAAGATAAACAATATATTCTTGAATTAACTGCTCAAGAAGTTCCTCCTCCACCACCCCCACCCCCTCCGGCTTCTTTGGATGCTCCTCCTGCTAAGCCTGCAGTAAAACCAGAGGTAGTGGTGGAGGTTTCTGAAAAATTTGATGATAAATTTGATCAAATATTTGCAGGTCTTAAAATCAATGATGTAATTGAGAAATTAGAAGAGTTATCTAAAATATTTAAGGTTAGGGAAATTCCTCGCCAATTATCTATTATTGATATGATGTTGGATCGTTTGGGATTATCAACTTACTTCCCCGCATTGGCTGAAGCTACAAATAAAGCTTTGGAATCCAATAACTATATTTCTACTCGTATTGATGAAGTTCTTTCTAAACTAAGAGGTTCATTGCCAGTTGAACATTTGGATTTAACAAAAGAAAACTCACCTACAAGTGAAGAAGTTATGCAAGTTAAAGAAGAATTGCAACAAGATCAAGATAATGCCAAAGCTAAAAAAGATATGAAGAAGAAGATGGAAGATGAGGCTTTGGAAGCTCAAATGGCTCCAGAAATTGAGGTTCAAGAAGATTTATCTAAACCTTTAGAAACCCCAGCTCCTCCAGCCGCCCCTCCTCCTCCACCCCCAGCCGCTCCTCCACCAGTTAAAAAATAAGGCTAACTCTTGAAACTTAAAAACCTCCTTGATTTAATAAAAGAAATACAAGAGAAGAAAAATACTTCTCCTGTATTTATTTGTGGGGGAATACCAAGAGATAAAGTTTTAAATATATTAGATAAAATAGAGGACTTAGATTTAACCACTGGCGATCATACCATATCTACAATTTATAATTATGTAAATGCTGCTTTTAAAAGAAAATATAAGATTGTTTCAAAAGAAAGACCTGGCGGACATCAAACATTGGAGTTAGGGAATTTAAAGGTAGATTTTTCTTCTAATTTTAAATTGCCAAATATTAAAGAGATATTGCATGGTATGAATGTTAAAAATTCAACAAATTTGGTTGAAGAAATGTATAGTAGGGATTTTAATTGTAACAGTCTTTTATTAACATTGGATTTGAAGTCGGTATTAGATCCAACGAATAAAGGAATGATTGATATTAAGAATAAGATTGTTGATACGATATTGGAACCGCAATTAACATTGATGGGGCATAAATATACAAACAGGGTTGTTCGATCTATTTATATTGCATCTAAATTAGACTTCTCAATTTCTCCCAGGGTTGTTGATTTTATAAAAAACAAGCCTGAGATTTTATTGACGGTTAAGGCAAAAACAATAGAGGAAAAATTATCAAAATCTATGTTTTATGATAAAGACAAAACGATATATTATATAAATACAATGGGTTTATGGAGATTTTTGCCTAAATCAGAAGTGATGATGAATTTATTTCCGGGGAAATTATGAAAAATAAAAACAAGCATGAGCAATCGAGGGGATTATTTTTTAAGAATTATGATCTGTATGGACCTCAAGATCCTACGGAGAATAGTCCAGGAACTGGGTTTTTCCAAAATATGAGCAAGTATAAAAGCATTAGTGATTTTTTTGAACAAAAACGAAGGAAGAAAAAATCATTAAAAAGACTTGCGACATTTAAATTTTTAAATAAAATAGCCGAGTCTGAAGAATCCAGTCTAGATTTTTTACCAACTGGTGAATCTTATGAAAAAGCCAATGGAGCTACTCTTGAGGTATATTTCCCCGAGCTTGATCAAGAAGATAGATCTCCAGAAGACCCCGATTATGCTGTAAATGAAGAAGATGCCAAAAATATTGAACTGCAGAAAGATAAAGGCAGCATGAGTTTTATGGGAAATTCTTTATTGGATAAAGCAAATGAGTATGAGAAAAATTTAGGCGAAGCTTATACAATAAAATAACTATCAATAGTTAATAATAATATATAGAGGATATTGAAAATGCCATTAATAACTGTAGGTGATTTACCTGAACTTCAAAATGATGAAATGAGTCAAGATATGCCACAACTCGTAGTGCATGATCATGACCATGAATATTCTCAAGAACATGAACATGGGCACGATCATGGTGGCTCTGAAAATGATGGCGTAATTACTATTATGGAAGATGCAAATAGTCCTCATATATTAGACTTTTCCTTCCGCCTTACCCCTTTACCTGGTTCTGAAATATCTGTTGAAGAATTACAAGCAGAGCCCGAGATTGTTGTTGAAGAACCAAAAGAAGAAACTAAAAAAGATAAGAATGAAGCCAAGGATAAAGAAGAAAAGGGCGATCCAAATGATAAATGGAATTGGAAACGTCATGGATTGGCAAAGTTTTTTGATTGGGTAAATGATCGATTTAAATCTGTTCCCAAGCATTCTGGATATGATACCTCTGGTTTAGAACGAGCAATTGCTTATTTAGAAAAACTAGATTCCGAAATTTCAAAAGCAATGCGCTCCGATATTGATGGCGAATTAGATGCAGATAAAATTGAAAAAGCTAGAGAACAAATTGAAAAAGGTGTAGATAGTTTAGAAGAGCGTTTAGGTAGAGTTTCAAAAAAGAAAAAGAAAAAAGCAGATTTGGTTGTAACTGAATTTGAAAAAACTGCTAGCCCAACACCATTCCTTAAAGGCACATATGTAACCGTTCCTTTATTAATTTCTTCATTGGCAAGAACATGTATAAATGGATTCGTTTCCGCAGGTCATGATTTGCGACATACATTTGATCATTGTGTTGATGAATTTAAACTTGATAAGCGAGAGCAAACAGAGTTGAGACAGTTAATTACGGATATGGGTTATACATTAAGATTTGATCGTGGACATGGCGTTTATGATTCCGTCAATACAAGATCTTCCGATAATTATGATTGGAATGCTAATTATCAATCTTAGGATTTTTCATGAAAAAACTTGGTCGTAGAAACAATATTGGAATATCTTTAAATTCTGGTTCGGAATTAATGGATGATGTATGGCTAAATGCCGTGGCTGAACGCCTTAATAAAGAAGCAGTTCAACCACGAAAAGATACATTGTTTGACCAGATTAACTCTATTGTAAATAATACTCAATCAAAATTTAAAACGGTTGATTCTATTGTTAAAGATATGCAGGAACGTAGCGGTTATTCTGTTTTTGTTAAAAAAATGCAAGAAACCAACATTTCTCAAAAAGTAGCCAAAAAAGCTGCAGCAGGAGATGATATCCCAGAGTTATTGAAAAATAAAAATAAAAATAATGATAATGATATCAAAACAGTATTAGATAATAAAATTAAATCATCTAAAGGATTATTGGCAACCCCTGTTTTGATTGAGTCAGTAAAAGAACTTTGCAGCAATATTTATTCTCCTAATGATGCTGTTTGGGAAGATAGAAAATTATTAGAATATATTCATAAATTAAACATGGATGAGAGAGACAAAAATCATAGCAAAGACGATTATTCTAACGTGGGGAATGTTGATACATCTCCAGTGGATGACCAAAATGATTTCTTCGGCGCTTTAATGCCAAAAACTCCATAATGTTGATATAACATATTTATGAACGAGATTTTAGCAAATCCAAATTCTCACCCAATATCTTTTTGCGAGAATAATTTTAATTATAAATTATATGGAACAGGATATAAACCATTCTGTGATGTATATAATTATATTGGAGTTAAAGCGTTAGAAAAAGATTCAAAGCCTGTTATTATGGTGAAGGGCAGGCAAGCTGGTGCGACAACAACTGCATTAGGGATTGAAACATATTTTATGTGCTCTGGATTGTTTGGGAACGCGATTACTCCTCCAATCAGATTATTGCATGCATTTCCATTATTAGAAACTGCTAGAGCTTACTCTAAAAATCACTTAAATAATAATTTGATGAAAGATTTGATGAAAGATTGTTTAAATCCTCGTACAATAGATCAAAACTCGTTAAGTTTTAAAAATTTCATTGGTGGAAACGAGCTATGGATTGATTCCACAGGGCTAGATTCTAGCCGTCTTCGTGGTAGAGCTTTTGATGCAATATTTTTTGATGAAGTCCAAGAAATGCATGATTTAGCCTTGGAGAATGCAAAAATAAATCTGCTTTATGCAAAGCACGGAAAACCAGGTCAAGGAATCCAATTCTATTTTGGAACTCCAAAATCTAAAGATTCATATTTTCATGAAATGTGGAAAAAATCTTCCCAACAATATTATCATTTGGGATGCGGGTCCTGTAATCAATATTTCCAATTATATACCCCAGGAACTGATGATTGGGAAAATGTTTGGCTTGATGACTTCATTGTGAAATGCACTAATTGTGGATATGAACAAGATAAAAGACTGGCTGCAGAAAATGGAAAATGGGTATGCTCCCAAGATATTAATGACCCTAGTTGTGAATATGTTGGATTCCACTTAAATCAATTATATATGCCAGATTTTCCAAAAGAGAAGATTCTTGCTGAAAAACCTGGACCCCATCCTTTTAATACAGAAAACTCTTATCAGAACGAAGTTTTAGCAGAATTTTTTTAATATTGTAATTTTCTGGCATTAAAGTATGCAAGAAAAAGAGCTGTTTTCTGATTTAAAGAAAAAAATATTAAATTTAGACCCTGTGTTTTTCTGTGAAAATTACCTTACATTAGATGGGCGACCATTTAGATTAAATGGATCAGGATATAAACCATTCTCCGATATTTATAGATATATCGGAATTAAAGCATTAGAGAAAGATTCAAAACCAGTAATCATGGTAAAAGGACGCCAGGTTGGAGGAACAACCATGGCATCTGCTCTTGAAATGTATTTCATGGGCTCTGGTTTATTTGGAAATACAACCCCGCCCATTAGAGCAATGCATTTGTTCCCTCTTCTAGAAAGTTCAAAAGCATATTCAAAAAGCAAATTAAGCCCAATGATTACCTCTTCTCTAACAAAAGCAGAAGGCAAAGCTCCTACTACAAAAATAAAATCCTATATGGAAGCATTGTTAGATGGAAGCACAGAATCTAATAACTCATTAAGCTTCAAACAATTTATGGGTGGAAATCAACTTTGGATTGATTCCACAGGACTAGATGCCGACCGTATTCGTGGTAGATCTTGTGACGTCATGTTCTTTGATGAAGTTCAAGATATGACAGGATTGGCTCTTGCTAACGCAAAACAAATTCTCTCCAAAGCAAAATATGGAAGAGTCGGAGATGGCGTTCAAGTATATTTCGGTACTCCTAAGAAAAAAGGATCCGAATTCTACAAAATGTGGGCAGCCTCTTCCCAACAATATTATCATTTGGGATGTGAATCCTGCAAGAAACATTTTCCATTATATACCCCAGGAACTGATGAATGGGAAAAAATCTGGATTCATACATTTATTGTAAGATGTACTCATTGCGGTCATGAACAAGATAAAAGATTGGCAGCCGAAAGAGGTAAATGGGTTGGAATAAGAGATATTAGCGATCCAGATTGTCAATATGTTGGCTTCCACTTAAATCAATTATATATGCCAGATTTTCCAAAAGAAAAGATCCTTGCTGAAAAACCAGGCACCCATGCTTTCAATACAGAAAGAGCTTATCAAAACGAAGTTTTGGGAGAGTTTTTCCAGGGAGATTCTTCGCCAGTTACCATGGAAGAAATTATTGAAATATGCGGAGATTTAGATAGACCAATTGTTACTTCTCTAGTCCCAGAAGAAAATGAAACTGTAATCATGGGAATTGACTATGGATTAAAAGCTGACTTGGAACAGTTAGCCAATCCCAATTCTGCAAGAAGAGCTGGGCAATCTTACACCTCTGCTGTTATTTTAAGGGTTAAAGGTCCTAATTTATTCCATATTGAATACGCCGTTAAGTTTAAACAAAATGATATGACTTATAAAAAAGAATTGATTGAACAATTGATTCGTAACTTTGGAGTAAAACTAACTATTGGAGACATCGGATTCTCCCAAGACTTTTCTACAATGTTGCATATGGAATATGGGGATAGGTATTTAGTATCTAGAGCTCATAATAGTATTACCAACAAAGTCAAGTTTGTTGCAGAAAGTGTTCCTAAGGAAATTGTATTTGAAAGAGATTTTTATCTTGGGGAAATGTTTGAGCATTTTAAAAATGGAAGAGTAAGGTTTCCATTGAAAAAATATGATAGGATTGATTGGTTAATTAATCATTGTTGCAGCATGGATATTAAACCTTCCATTTCTAAATATGGAGATCCTACAATCCATTATGTAAAAGGTCCAACTCCTAACGATGGACTCATGGCATTATTAAATGCTTATCTGGCTTATCAATATTTAGTTACAGATGCATTTACAAATAGAAATCCATTGGCAAGTAAAACTGGGGTTATTGAGAAAAAAGTAATGGGTGTTTTGGGGCATGTTCATAGAAGATTCTAATATTCACGCATAATCTTGATGATTATTAGATTTAAAAAAGTAAAAGACAATTTATATAGAGGCGGAGAACCATCTGTAAAAGATGTTGAAAATCTATATAATAACTATAATATAAAGAAAATAATATCATTGGATGAAGAAGCCGGTTTAAGAATAAAACAGGTTTGCAAATTATTGGGGATTGAGCATCACATTCTTCCCTTGAATGGATCTGTAGAATCTGTTTTTCATTTATTTGCTTATGATCTTAATGATTTATTTTTGGAAGGCGGTCCTACTTTTGTTCATTGTAAATATGGAAAAGACAGGACTGGATTTATTATTGCTTTGTTAAAATGCAAATATTTCAATGTAACATATGAAGATGCTTTGAAGGAAGCATTGTCTATGGGATTTGGGATTGGCGTAAATCCTAAGGTTGTAGAATTATATAAGAAGCTAATTAAATCATCTTGCCCCAAGACAGATGATAATAATCTAAATGTCGGGGAAGTTAATGATCAAACAAATTCATTGCCAAGTTCATTTTATGGGATGCATGAGTCTGTTGGCAAGAGTTTTTTCTCAGATTATTATAATCCATTAAATGTTCAAACGGATACTAGGGGAACATATAGTAGAGAATCGGACCCAATTCCACCAGGTGACGGTCAATATCATATTCCACAATCTGGCACATATGATAATAATGCAGGAATAAGAGGCGCCGGTCCAAGCGAAAATGTCGGCGGATTCATATACAGTTAATATAAACTGTTGATATAATGTATTAAGTAATTTAGGAAATTTAAATGAATAATAGAAGATTTAATGATAACCAGTCTCATTCTGAGCAATATTTAGCCAAAAAAGACCCTCGCCCATTAATGAGTGCAAAAATTGCAAATTCTGTTTCTGCCTTTAGAAAAGAACAATTGGCAGAAGATGTTGATAAAGGTATTTTTAGAGATGGTTCAGGTGCGGTAAATCATCCTGATGCTTTAACTTCAAATTCGTTTGCTACAGCTTCTGTTGGATTTAATAAGAGTGGACAAGTTGCTTCTACTGGAGGCGGTGGAGGATATAGGGGGAATGCTGGAGATGCGATGAAGCAAGGACCAGAGGTTTATTCTCCTTTATGGTTAACCAGCAATTTATCTTTGCCAAGAGATCGAGCAACAATAAATGCTTGGTCCAGATCGTTTTTTGCATTAAATCCTGTTATTCATAATGCAATCAGTTTACATTCTACTTATCCTATTAGTAAATTAAGTATAAAATGTCCTAATAAGGAAGTTGAGCGTTTTTTCAATGAGATGAATGAAGAAATTGATTTAATGAATGTGTGTACTCAAATAGCTCAAGAGTATTGGTTATTGGGGGAAGCATTTATTTATGCTGAATTGGATCAATCAAAAGGTAAGTGGAGTCGATTGGTTATTCAGAATCCTGATTATATGATTGTGCAAAGGAGTGTTGTTAGTGATTCTCCTCAATTGATGTTAAGACCTGATGAGCATTTGAAGAAGATAATTACTTCAAAGAATCCTAGAGATGTAGAGCAGAGAAACAAATTAAATCCATATATTGTTGATGCTGTGAAGCGTGGGCAGAATATACCATTGGATAATTATAATATTTCCTACTTATCTCGACAAATCAGTCCATATGATGGTCGAGGAACTGGATTGCCTGTTACGGTATTCAGGCAGTTGATGTTAATGGATTTATTGAGGGAGAGTAAATTTGCTCAAGCTAATAATATGATTAATCCATTGACTGTAGTGAAGATTGGCTCTGCTGATTATAAACCTACAGCTGCAGATTTGGAAGCATTCCGTCAATTATTTGAATCTGCTCAATATGATAAGGACTTCAAAATATTTACTCATGAAGCAGTATCTGTGGAAAGAATTGGATATGGTGGAGGGATATATGATATTTCCAATGATATTACTCAAGCGTTAAAGGAAACGTATATTGGATTAATGGTTCCTCCGGTATTAATGGATGGTGGGTCTGATACTTCATATGCTAATGGTGGAGTTGCATTGGATGTATTGAAGCAAAGGTATATGCAATTTAGAAATAAGTTGGCAACTTGGTTAAAGAGAAAGATATTTACTCCAATTTCTAAATTGCAAGGATTTTATGAATATAAGAAGAGGGGCTCTAAATCTGAGAAGCAGTTAATTATTCCTGAGGTTGAGTGGAACCATATGGCATTATTTGATGCTGGGGACTATATTCAGCATATGATGACTTTATCTACAGGAGAGGGTGATGCGAAGAGGGCATCATTGCAAACCTTATATCGTTCTTTGGGATTGGATTATACTCAGGAGATATTGAATATCCGAAAAGAGAGTGTGCAATCTGTCATTCTTAAGAAAGAACGAGCTGCATTAGAAACGATGAGTTTAATTGAGTTAAGGGCATTGGATGAGGACGATGAAATTAAGGAAGCGGAAGAGGGAGCTGGGGGCGCTGTTCCTGGGGAAGCTGGTGCGCCGGATCTTGGCGGAGCGCCACCTGGGTTAGATTTGGGAGGGGCACCTCCTGGTGGACCGCCTCCTCCAACCCCAGTATAGTAATAAATAGCTATATTTAATATATTGGAGATATCCGTGGAAAAAACTGCTCAAGGAAGAAACATCTTTAGACGATTAAGAGAATTTGGGAATTTTGGCGGAAAAATTAGAGAAGAACTATTTCCTCAATTCCGCTCCAACATGCTTGTGCTTCGTGAAAAAGATAATGAAGTAAGGAATATTGCTTTGGGCAAGGATTCCAAAGATCCTCGTTCTTTGAAGGAAATATTTGAGGAGACGGAGAAGTCTTTTGATAATCAATCTTATGTGCAAACTGCAAGTTTGATCAATGATTATATTGAGAAGCTTGATGAGATAAATGCGGTTTTATCTGAGGTTAAAACAATTGGGACCAAAGATTTAGAAGAGTTTATGAAGGGTGACTTGTCAAAAATGGATCCTTCTCAAATTGAGGCATTGAAAGAGAAGTGGGAGAAGAAAAGTTCTGAAGAGTATCTTATAGTAAAACAATCATTTGAATGGTGGGATAATTTCAAGAGGAAGCATTTTGTATTGTCATTTTTGAAAAGAAACTATCCTAAGAGATTTAAAGTATTGGATAGCAATACCCGACATGTTTTCAATAGATTCAAAAATTTCCATCAATTTGTATTATCTACATTTGACAAGATGGGTGAATCTCGTTCTGTTAGGGAGTTAGAAGATTATATTTTAGCTGCCAAAAACCTTGATGGTAAAACAAAAACATTTAAAGATTTGTTTCAAAATTATTTCAATATCAATATTAGAGACTTTTTGCAGCAAATTCCAGAGATACAAACTCAAACGGATAGTAAGACTGATTCTGGATCTGGTGCTGTTGGTTCTGGTGTAAAAACTGATTTACCAAAAGATGTGAAGAAAGATGATGTGGGTAAAGATATGGGAAGCGTGCCTACTTCTGTGGATTCTCAAGAGCAACTTGAATTTCCTTTAGAGTGGACTTTTGATAAATTTAAAGCAGATCCAAGTTATATGATTAAGAGCAACACAAAAGCATTTTTATCATCATTTAAAGATTTTTTTAAAAGTAAATATTATATATTTGTAGATGGGAAAAATGATCATTCATATAAATTTAATTTTGAAAAGTTTGAAGAGTTAAATAATGTCGAATTAAATCCAAACGCAGAAAAAGCATTTGTAGATAATGCTTCTAATAAAGAGAAAATTAAAGACATGTTTTCTAAAATGCAAAATTTATTTATGTTTACACAAAACACAATTAAACAATTCGATGCGTTTGTTAAAAGTAATAATACTAAAATACCTTTAGAGTTAAAACCAGATCTTGATAAACGTTTTGAGGTTGCACAAAATTCTATTAATTTATTAATTTCAAGAGCTGCTGAATTTTTGAAAGAGATAAATACTCCTGAAGTAGACGATGGTCCACCAACCACTCGTAGCCTAGAGCCAGCTATCACTCCGGTTGCAGCTAAGAATGGACCTGTGCCTGGAGATAGTACTTTTAGTACTTTAGTAGAGCCTTCTAAAAGTAAAATATCAAGTTTTCAAGAATATTACAAACATTTGATCAAGGGTTAATATGGCTGCTCCTAAATTGCCGGATGAGTTTTTTCAAGCAGTATTACAAGTAGCCAATCGCAGGAGAATGAATCCTGAAGATTTGTTATTGATAATGGCTCATGAGTCCGGTCTTAGAACCGATGTTTATAATAAAAATGGATATGGATCTGGCTTAGTTGGATTCATGCCATTCGTATTAAAAAACCTTGGCTTTGAAGGTGGATATTCCGATTTCATTAAATTAACCCATGTTCAGCAAATGGAATATGTTGATAAATTATTGGAACAACAGATAAAAATGAATGGTGGAAGACCATTCCAAAGCGCCGTTCAATATCATATTGGCAATTTCTTACCTGCCGCCCTTCACTTTGATGGAGTAAGAAATCAGAGATCAGACGCGATTATTGTTCAAAGAAATCCCATTGAGCCTCTTTATAGGGTTAAGCCAACCAAAGAAGGAAATATTGCTTGGGAAAAGATGGTATTTGAGCATAATGCTGGGATGGATGTAGACCATGATGGAAATATTACATATGGAGATTTTGAAAAGCGATTATCTGATTTAAAAAATCAAGGATGGTTCCAGGAAGTTTTAAATAATTTCCGTAAAGCTACCTCATATGTTCCAACTGAAAAATCTAAATCGGACTCCCCTACTTCATCTGAAGATTCAGATGCTGTTCTTGCTAAAAAAATTAATCAATTATCATCTGAGTTAGATAAAACTTGGGGAGAGGTGGGAAATATGAATGACTCCGATATATTAAGTGCGTTTAAACTATCATCAAACCATAACCTATTAATTAAAATATCCTCAGACAATGTAATTAATAAAATAGAATTTGCCAGAATCTTATCTGGCGCTTTGGACGAAGAACTTCAATGCAATGCTTTTGTATATACAAATAATGATGAGGTAGAGGTAGGATGTTCTTTGCCTAATTATAAATATGTGCTTGCTGCTAAAGAATTAGCTGTGGCATTGGAAGATATATTTCATAATTGTACAAAAAAAATAGGTGGAATATCTGTTAAATGTTCATTTGATAATAAGAAATCTGAATATCAAGGTATAAATATGAAGACAGCTGCGAATAGTTATAGAAAATTCATTCAAAAATTTATATGAGAAAATAATGACATCATTAGAAACCCAAGCTTTATCATTAATTGAACAATTCCAAGGTCAAGAAAAAACTTTGGCAGAATTTCTTGGAAATTTATTAAAAGATCAATTGGTAGAAATTTATTTGGGGGATTCTTATGAGACCATTTCTTTGGAACAGCACTCTACATCATATCCTGCATTATTGTGTGGTAAAATTTTAGGCGCTTATAAAGAATGTTTAGTGTTTAACGCTGCCCATTATTCTCGTGCTAATGAAATAACTCTTGGCAAAATCATTTTTATAAATGAAAGAGGTATTAGATTTGTAAATCCTATTAACAAATCAGTATCTTCCAAGGACATGTTTTTTAATCATAGTGATTCTGCAAGTTTGAAAAAATTCCTTTCGGACAAATAATGAGCACTCTCTATGATAAAATCGATAATTTTTATAATGATATTGTCAAGCTGGCATATATTAGAAAATTACCTAATGGCAAATATAGAGTTTATTCTAAAAAAGGTAAAAACTTAGGTACGTATCCATCCGAATCAAAAGCAAAAGAAAGATTAAAACAAGTCGAGTTTTTTAAAAAAAAAGCTTCTGAGGGTAGAAAAGTAGATTTATCAAAATTGGACAAGTTAACATATTCTTCGGTTATGAGGGAATTAGTCAAATTGGATCAAAGTGACTGGATTGAGTTTGTTAAATTATATAAGAAGAAATTTGACAAGTATGTATTGGACGGTGAGTCTAATTTTGAAGATAATTGTTTGAAGGATACATTGGAAGAGTTGGAAGACGAGTTTGAGATTATTTATCCTAAACAACATAAGACAGCAAATCTTCAGCATGTTGGTTCGCCGGATTTAATTGGCAAGTATATTGCTGATATTATTAGATTTACTTTGATAAAAATCTCTCCTAAGAACAGGCATAAGGCGACAGTTTCTGTAAAGAACAAGATTTTAAATTTGAATGCGATTGAGTTGGCTACCAAGAAAATGCCTGCGAGTGCATCTATGGGGCAATCGATTACATTCGTAAAGAGTGTTTTGTTTGGGCATGACCCAGCATATATTAAACAAGTCATAAATTTTATTTATAAATACTTGTAATTGATAGGACCAAATGATTAAAAAGGGTTATATTGTTAGTTTAACTTATGAGGTGTCTGATTCTGAAAAGTATCAGGCGGAGAAATCTTTGGGTTTCATAAAGTCTGTGCTTAATTTATTAACAAATGCGATGGAGCATCTATCAATAATTTACAATTCATTTAAAGACCAGACAGTTGATCCAAAAGAGATCGTTGCCCAAAGAGCATTATTAAGACAATATCGAGATAAGACAATCGATTTATTTAATGAATTTAAAATTGGCGCTTTTCATTTTTACCGATCTGTCAATCAATTTTCATCAGACTATCAAATTTCTAAAATGCTTAAGGGATTTTTATCATCTATTGAGGATTTAGAGGAAGATGTAAATGCTTATGTTGAAGTTTACAATGAATTAGAGAGTAAAGATTTTATTACCAATCTAATTAAGTCAATTGATGATATAAAGAAAAATGAGAAGAATATAGAAGATATTATTAGTTCTCGATTAAAAAAATACATTACGGAAAATGTTTTGGCAAAGAGTTGGATTGACGATGTTGGTCAAAAACTAAATGTAGAAGTTAAAGACAAAACTCCGATTTTGCAAGAGATTATGAATCAAAAATGAGAATATATCAATAAATTATAATATAAATGGAGAAAATATGTTTATAAAAACTGGTGATGGCAAAGTTGTTAGCGTCATCGATAACGAAAAAGATCTTGAAAAAGCCAAAAAAGAATTGGAAAAAAGGGCTGAGAAGCCTCAAGACGAAAAGAAAGAAACCACTGGAGCCAAATAATGTTTGTTAAAATTGGAGAATCTACTGGAATAAGTAGAATTGAAGATGACTCGTATGGAGAAACTTTAGTTACGGCTGACATGTTGGCTGAGATGACGAAAACTGCAAATGCATTGAAAAAGATTGCTCCCAGAGCAGATGGCTTCTTGTATTTCTCCGCTGTTATGATGCATGCTGCTGAAGCCTCTGCAATTAATCCTGATGGAACTCCCAAGTTAACCAAGGATGGTTCTCCTGTCAAGGTTGGTTGGGACACTTCTAATGGTACATTGAAATGGGTTACAAATGATCCTTCAATCAAACCATATAAAAATAAAAATCTTGATTCGTTTCCCTCTCATGAACTTATCAAAGCCCATAAACAATGGGTTGGAAAACCTCTCTGTATTGATCATAAATCAAGTTCTGTAGATCATGTTAGAGGTTTTATTGTTGATACATATTATGATCATTTGTTACATAGAGTAGTTGCTTTATGTGCTTTGGATAAAGTGAATTATCCAGATTTAGCACATGCAGTGAAAACTGGGTATAAGAATGATGTTAGTATGGGAGTTGGTGTTGGTCGAGCAATTTGTTCAGATTGTGGACGTGTTGCCAAGGTTGAGGCGGATTTCTGTGACCATATGCGGTATAAGACCTGCTATGCTGAAATTAATGCTGATTTAAATCCAATTGAGCTATCCATTGTTGTAAATGGCGCAGATTCTAATGCGAAAATTAAGCATGTGATTGCTGCTGCTAAAAATTTAGGCGATTATTTAGATGTGAAAGATAAAGAGTTAGAAGAAAAAGGGAAGGATTTTCCAACTTCTTTTTCTGCAGATGTCAGTATATCCACCGGGAATGAATTTGCAAATGGAACCGAAAAAAAATCTATCCAAACCAATGATGTTAACCATTTTATTAGTGAAATGGAAAAAGTAATTGATGGATTAAAAAGGGTTGAATCAGAATCAGGTAATAAGATGTCATCTGATGTAGATAACAATGATGTTTCTGCGTCTCCATCTGAGAACATTTTACAATCACCTGCTACTGAAAAATTTGCATCGGTAGATTTAATTAAAGAGCTTCATACTGTCACTGCTACACTTGAGGCAAAATTAAACATAATGAAAGATCATTTAAATCAATTGAATAGCTCAAAAGAGGGAATAATGTCTAATAATAAATTGAATAAGAGTGCGTATTTTAATGGTGGTGGTGGCGTTAATGAACCAACACCTGGTCAACGAAAATATCCTGTCGATGATCTTAATGAAGATGATCGAGTGAATGAAGACAAACATATGCACGCAGATGATATTGGCGATGTAACTGGTTTACATCCAGGTGTTAAAAGTGTCAAGATGGACGAACTTGATCGTAAACGCATGTTAGCTCGCGCACAATCTGAAGAGCGCGCTGAACGACGCAAACAAGCTTTAGATCTTGCAAAACAAGCTTTGGATAAAAATTCCTACTGGCAAGGTGGCGGTGGAGTTAATGAGCCTACTCCTGGTAAAACAAAGTATCAACCCGATCCTGGCGAGAAAAAAGCCCGTGATTTAGATAAGCAAATGGTTGGACAAAAGCCATTTCCTGGAACTGGTGATGTTGAAGGAATGCATCCTGGTGTTGCTTCTGCAAAAGAAGATGAACTTAAGCGTAAACAGAAAATGTTACGAGCAGGTTTAACTGCAAAATTTTTGAAGGGCGCTAGTTTGGGCGAATCTGCATGGGAAGTTTATGATGGTTCAAACTTGGTTTTGCGCGCCTCTGTAAATCAATTGTCCGGCAATCTTTCTGATCTTATGTATGATAAAATTGCGACTCAAGAATTTGGTCAAGGTTTGATTCAAAAGATTCGCAAAGAAGGTGCAAGCCATGTTAATCAAATGATTAAATCTGCACAAGCTGCCGATCCTGCCGCTGCTCCAGCTCCTGAAGCTGCTGCAATGCCAGCTATGCCAGCAATGCCTGATATGGGCGGTATGGCAGATATGGGCGCTCCTGCTGATGAAACCAGCTCTGGTGATCCAAAAGAGAACGCTGTTAAGTTAGCAACTCAAATGCGAGACTTGTCTTCTGATTTATTGGAAGCTGTTAAAGCATTGGTTGGTGAAAAAGCAGAAATGGGCGAAGCATCGGCAGAAATGCCAGCAGAAGCACCAAAGACTGCGTCTAATTTGTCATATTTAAAGAATATGCGACGCGAGTTGAATTCTGAATTGACCAAGGCGATGAAGCAATGTTTAGCTGAGTTGCGCGATCAACATGAGGAATTGGAAGTAATTGCCAATATGTCGCACAAGGGTTTGATTAAGGCTGCAAATTATCATGTTGTAGAGGATTCATTTACCGCAACAAAAGAATCAATTGCTGAAGGTTTGAAGCTTATCGAAGCATTTGTTAAATATGCAAGAGGAACAATTGCATTGGAAAAACGAGCTCAAGAGGAATCTATTATAAATGATATGGGACCTGCATCTGATTTTAATAATGAAGATTCGGAACCTTCACTTGGAGACTCAGAATTAGATTTAGAGTCGTTAGACAAATTACAAGATATGTCTGCTGATGATAATGACGCAAAATCAAAAGGTAAAAAGGAACCAAAAAAAGGTGATGACATGGATGTTACAAAAGCATTAGAAGCTAACGACTCAGTTTTGGATGAATTAGACGCACTTTTAGCAGATGACGAAATGTCTGCTGAAGAAGGGTCCGATGACAACGATGCTAAATTAGTCCTTAAGGACGAAAATGGCGCTGAGACTGAAGTAAAAGTTACAGCTGGTGACTTATCAACCAAATCTGGTCGCGCTGCCTACCGAGCCAAGCTTGCTGGAAAATCCGTTGAAATGAGCGATATGCTTGGAAAAGCTCATCCAAAGGGCAGTCATCGCATTGAAGGTCTTGACACCAAGACTAACGAAGCAGTATTTGAGGATCTAGAAGATGCTCATGATCGAATGTTAGATGTTGCAACTGCTCCTGTCAAGGTTCGCAAAGAAGCAGAAGCTATCAATCGTTTGGTGAGTGAAGGTAAACTTGATGTATCGGATCTTGATGCTTTAGTTGCAGAGGGATTGGATAAAGAGGCTGTAGCTTATTACAAGAAGTATTTTGGTCAAGTTGACAAGGGTTCTGAGTTTGCTTCTGAATTGGTAAAAGAGCATGCAAAGGCACAGCTTGAAGAGGATAAGCAATCTTATCGAGTTAAGTTGTCTCGTGCATATAAGTTAGCTAATGAGATGGTTTCTCGTGGTCTTTGTAATGACGACGAAGATGCAGTAACAGCTCAAGTTGATGAGATCATGAAGTTTAATGATGAGAGCTTTAACTCTTTGAAGAGAGTTGTAGCTAAGCAATCTCCATTGTTTAAGTCTGCTGGGGTATTACCTCAAGTTGGAATGCAATTTGGTGGAGGCGAATCGGCTTCATCTAGGCTTGAATCTGAAACCTTGGCGGAGCAATTAACCACTGCATTTGCGGGTTCAAAGGGTCGATTGTTTTAATTAAATAAGAAAGCCCTTGGAGAGATAAGACTCCTTGGGCTTTTTTTTCTACCAAAGGATTTTATGATGAAAAATAAATGGTCTGATTCGATTGCATCTTCGATGTATGAAAATCTTAATAGTAAAGAGTACAAGCAAATTTTCCACACTAATTATAAAAAAGCTTCAGAGTCAGAGGAAGTTACTGAAAAATTAGAGGAAAGGTATGAGGAGCCAGAGAAGAAGGATGCCTGCAAATTTTCTGCAAATTTAACGGTTCTTTTGGATGATGGCGAATCATTGAATTTGTTTTTAACTGCTGATTCTGCTGCTGAGCTTAAGAAAGAATTTGCTGCAGTTTTGGACGAAGTTTCCGATTTAGAAGAAGTTTTGAGCGAATCTGGTGATGATAATGATGCTCATTTTGAATCGCGTGAACCAGAGTCACAAGATCCTTATGCCCCTTTTGGTAAAAAGGATGATGCTGAAGAACAACTCTCTGACGATAAGGATGAAGATGATTGTGGATATGCCAAAGATGGCAATTGTTCCAAAGATCATGAGCACGTAGAGGAAAAAGAAGCCAAGGCATATGATTATGCAATTCATGGTCTTCTTAAAATCTCCGAAGCTTTAGATCGAACTTCATCTGAAAATGCCTCTGTATTTGCTTTAAAACTTGCCGCTGCTGTTAAAAATCAAAAAGACAAAATGATGAATGGCAAAGACAAAGATAAAAACAAGGCAAAAGACAAAATGAAGATGCTAAAAGAGCAGGAAAAAGCAAAAGCTCAAGCCTTAAAAGATAAAAATAAAGCCAAGGATCTAAAAGAAAAAGAGAAAGCTCAAGCCTTAAAAGATAAAGAAAAAGCTCAGGCTTTAAAAGATAAGAATAAAGCCATGGATTTAAAGGGCAAAGAAGAGGCGAAAGCTAAGAAATTGTTACAAGAAGTTCGTGATTTAGCGGCTAAAAATAAAGACAAAGCTAAGAAGAAGTAACAATTATTAATCAAATTATAAGGTTCCTATGTATGATATCGCATCAAATATAGGAACTTTATTTATTTCTATAGGATAGATATGTTTAAAAACACATTTTCTGCTGATGATCTATATGCATCTATGCAAACAAACTTAGTCAAGCAAGCGGAAGAAAAACAACAATTAGCAACTACAAAACAAAAAGATTTATATAACAAACTTGCAAAAGTAAATCTTGCATCAGATACTTTGGATAATTTAGGTTTAGCTTCAGAAGCTCAATTTCTAACAAAATATATGGAAGTTCTAGCAAGCAATATCCATGATAATTCATTTAATCCAAATAATTGGGATAATTTGAAATTATATGGGTTGCAAGCAAAAACTGCCATGGATTTATTCTCGAAAAATAGAGGCTCTATTTTTAAGAAAGCTAGTTTAAATCAACGAGCTGATGTCATCAATGGTTTAAAAGAGCTTGGCTTAAATGACAATGCTATTTTAAAATATGTTGGCGTTTCCAATTTAAATTTAAAAAATGCTTATGAGAATTTATTTGAGCAATCATTGGCGCAAACAAAGAATAAGCGCGCTTATGTAAAAGTATCTTCTAATGAATTTTATGACAATCTTAATGAGAATTTACCCTCGCCTGCTGATGAAGTGGAATTCATAGATATGAGCGATAAAGAACAATTGGAAAATTTAAATGATACTGGTACGGTTTTTCCAGACGAAGCTTATTCAGATGATGCTATTTTAGAAAAAGATCTTAAATTAGAATCTGTTGATATAAATAAATTAGACTACTCTGACTCTGAAGAAGATGATGAAGAATTTGAAGATGAAGAGTAAGATTAGGAAAATACAATGACATTTAGAGTTGTTCATAACAATGGCGGACCTCCATTTAGTTTACAGTGTGATACTACAGTTGAGTTTCGATCTGGCATGATTGCCCAATTAACAGTAATGGGTAATCAAATCATGGCAACTGTGAGTTCTGGTTCTGCTCCTCTTGGTATTATTGATGATGAGAGGACCAGAGCATTTACAGCAGTATCATGGGATGAGATAGTAATTGTTCCTGTGGCTAGTGCGTTGAATGGTAACAATGAATTAGCTTCAACGGCTGATGCAGTTGCTACCTTGGATCATCCGAGTATTGTTGAAAATAGTTTTACATCGGATGTTAGTTGTACATTAAATTCAAATAATGGAGTGGTTACATTTATAGCTGGTACCAGATTAAATTATAGTACAGTAGGTGGGACTTATGATGCGATTCGAGCTGTTGTAAGTTATACTTATTATGTGCCGAATATTCCTGGCGATGATAGTACGCATGGCAGTGGTCGTATTACAATTTGGTATAACCGGATGATATTTCAAACGGATCAATTTGAGACGAATCAGCCATATGTTGTTAACATGAATTTATATGTTAGTGAAAATGGGATATTAACATCTCGAAGACCTAGTGATCGTCATCCTGCGGTAGGAATAGTGACGGCTCCACCGAATGCTACTAATGGTATGTTAGAAGTATTTTGGTTTTAGCGAATAGTTTAGCATAAATATAGTAATAATATTTTGAGGCAAAATGACATTTAAACATGACAAATTGGGAAATTCTGAAGTTATGCGGGAGTTGGAAGCCATTGCAATTAAAAAGGGCATGATGAAGCCATTGCAAGCGGTGAAGACTGCTAGTGTTCGGGAGGAGTTTTCTATTTCTGACAATTTCAATGTCAATGTTATTTCATTGTGCAATGGATTGCGAGCTCGTGGATTGTCTAAATATGCTGAGGAGCTTGAGGGCAAGTATTTAGCGATGAAGCAAGCTGAGGCGATGTATGATGTTCAGAGTAAGAAGGAGAATGAGTTATTGGAGATGGCTCATCCTGATGGCAGTGCGATATTGAAGGACATGGCTGGCGACAATGTAATTGAGACATTGGGGGATCAGCAGAAGAAGATGATTGAGGTATTGAATAAGGAGCCAACGGGTAAGGTAAAGAATGCTAAGGCGTTGGTAGGATTGATTAATATTTATGCTCAAACAGAGCCTGTTAAAAGCGAGCGAGAGCCTAGTTTTGATGAAATAATTAAACTTAGATATGAGTTCTCAAAAATAGAGTTTAGTAAGGCTGAGGCTTTGGTACCTAAATTGATAGACTTATTTGGCAAAGGTTTAGATAAAGTATTAAAAAAATATGAAGGTTTTTCTTATATCCCAAATATGGGCGACGTGCAAGAGCAGTTGTCCCCAATAGTTGGTTTACTTTTGTCTGGCGATGGTCAAAAAATAACAGAGCTTATAAACAAGTTAAATGATATAAATTTTGGAAAACTTGGCATTCATTCAATAGAGAAGCCGTTAAGAAATGCTATCCAAAAAGATTACGGGGTGCCATATGAAAGTTTGGCTAAAAATTTCTATAACTTAGTTAAAACGTTTTCCATACATATAAATGTAGCAAGGGATTATGCCGAGGGAAAAAGAGATGATGAGTTAAAAAAAGTGTTTAATGATAGATTAAATAATCCGCCTCCGATTCCAGCTTCAGCGCCATCCGCTTTACCTCAACAGCCGGCACAACCAGTTATTTTAGATGAGAAAAATAAACAACTTGTATATTTTAAAAATTTAGCAGATAAGTTGGGCAAATTAAAATTATCAATTAAAAACCTTCAATATCCAGCCGCCAAAGACGATGTTATTTTATTAAATGAAAATGTTGATGATATTGCTAATATTATTAATAGAATAAATTCTACCAATGACGTAAGTGATATTCAAAATTATCTAAATGAGGAACGCATCCAAATTGAGAAAAATTATGAAGATATTATGAAAGATTCTGAGCCTTATAGAGCCATGGAATATGCATCTAGTAAAATGAAAAACTTTAGGCTTTTTTAATATTTAGGAAACCATATGGCACGCGCCCGAAACTCGACAATACAATCCTCATCAGGTAAAACTCCTTCATATTCAGGATCAAAGGGGTCTAGCGCCTCCACATCTGCAGATATCACAAACATGCAGAAGTTAATCAAATCATTTGCCAGTTCTGTAACCAAATCATCTAGTTCACCAAATGAAAACAAAACCAAATTTAATGATTTTATTGCTGAGCATTTTCTAAGAGAAGCTCCAGGGGCTGGCGTTGAATATTCTCCAGATGTTAAAACTAGATTAATGGATCAGAAAGAAAAGACTAAAAAACAAATTACTGAAATGACAGTAGTTCTTGATACTTTGCAAAGAATTGGCTCAGGCGTAGGTAGCCAAGGCGAGCTTGTAGCCGATGGTGTTTGGGGAAAACGTACAACCAATGCTCTTAAAAATGTAATAGCATTTGGTCAAGCTCTTATGCAATTGCAACTTGAATTGGAAGCTACCTATGGTTCTACACTTAAGCCTGAACATATGATAGCTTTACAAAACGCTTTGGACACAAGAACGGCAAAATTAACAACTGAGCCAATTAACAGATTAAAAGATGCGTATGAAAAATTTGTTACTAAATTTATGGATGATCCAGTAAATAGTTCTTATATTAAGGGAGATCGCCCTTTTGATAAAATGACGACGGAACAAAATCCATTTTATCTTCAATCTGCAAAAGAACAACAGCTTGAAAAAACAATATTATTCCCTACTACAAAACAACAACAACAAATAGCAGACAAACATTATTTTGATGTAAATCTACCTGCCATGGGACCAAATAATAGAATAGCTGACAAATTGCAGAGAGTTTATGTTAAAGACTTAAAAGATAGACAGTCATTTGAAAATTTTCTTAAAAGTCTTGGTTATGCAAACGATCCACGCGTATTAGCAAACGCAAGCCAAACAGTTCTATCCAAAATTTGGAACCATATTAAAAATCAATCTTTTAGTACGGCTCATCAATTGGACGATGTTTCTATCCTTACTCCTACTCAGTCTGTAAAACCACCTGCGATAACCCCTCCACTTAAAAAATAAATAGAGAACCCTATGTCAATTTTTGATAATGATTTGTTAAAAACATTCGCAGATATCCTTGAGAAAAAAGCTCAAGTGGCAAAACCAGTGTCAACAGACCCTATTGTACCAAATAGCTCTTATGACACAATGTCTGTCGCCAGGAAGTTTACAGCTCAATTAATGGAACAATATAAATTACCAAGTGCTCCAAAAAGATATGAATACAAGTCAGAGGCATTAAGTGGTAAATCGAGAGCTAAAGATTTGACAACGAAAGATTTGAAAAATCTCGGTGATTTGTTAAATTATTTATTTGATAATGAAATTAAATGGAGTGGTGATCGTTTGGTTATTCCGTCGGACACCTCGCAACCACTTCCGCCCGGATATGGTCGTTTTGATGAAGTACAATCGAGTGGCGGAATTGTAAATTATTTTGTACATATGAATGCGTTAAAACAATATTTAACATATTTGCGCGGAAAAGCTCATGATTCAAATAATCCTGTAATGCAATTGATGATTGGTACATTAATTGATGATGCTAATAAAAAAACTAGCGGAGAGCCGCTTAAGAAAAAGGGTCCCGCAGATGACTCTGTAACATCTACTGTTGACGCAACTCTTCATGAGGATACACTTATGGATATTCTTGACGTTGAATATCAAGGGTTATCTGATGATGTTAAAGATGGAGAGTTTCAAGCCCGCCTACTTTTGGCAGATAATAAAAACATCAATCCAAATTTTAAATTATTATATTTTAAAAATATTAAGTCATTATCTGATCTGTTAATGTGGACTGAGGCAAACAAGATATATTTAATATCTCCATCAAACATTTTAAAAAGAGGAGCTTCTAATGAAGAAACATGCTCTTTATTGCAAAATTTATATAAACGGGCTTCTTCATGGTTGAGACGAGCTCCACAATTACCGTTGCCTGAAAAAGAAAATTTGATAAAATTTGTCCAACAATATCAAAACTCAATATCCTCAATGGCTTCTGAGGTTAAATTTAAAGATGGATCATCTTGCTCTGTTTCCTCGACAGTTACAACTCCAAAATCTGATAAAGATAAATCAGGTGCAGGTGGGGTCATCACAGATACAGGCTCCGGCGGAACAGGCGCAGGACAAGGATCTGGACAAGGTCCAACCTCAGCCTATGAAAAAGCTGTCGAAGCTGCCCTGCCAGAATTCCTATCAATTTATCCACTTGATTATCACGTAATTGATATAAGGACAATCCAAACATTCCTGGCTTTGTATAACCGAACATTCGGACCAAGTCAAGAACTATCAAGAGTCGAATCCCGGTTAAAAGCAGTTAAAGAGTACTTCCCAGATATGGGTAGTATAAATATCTCCAACACCGCCCAACAATTAAATGAATTAAGTAGAAGCCAGAACTCAATACAAAAGACCGTTAGATACTTCCCAGGAGAAGCTCAAGCCTTGGTTCAATTGGTTTATAATTTAATCTCAGACCTCGCAAAAGGCGCTGCACCAAATAGAACTTTTAAAGCAGCTCCCATTATTCGACAAAAATTGGTAGAATATGCTAAAAATCAGTATAATAGGCTTTCATCCAATTTAGATGACTTAGCTACACTTAAAGCTTCCATAAATATCACAAACTTCGTATAATAACATGGACTATTACCTAAACAAACAAGCAAATCACCTGCAAAGAATAACAAAACTAACATCTTTCAATGATGCAGATTGTCTCATTTCTACAGCAGGTTTCCTTGATTTATTGCCAGATTCCCTCTCAAATTTCCTAAAAGAACATATTGATTTTTCTAATCCCATTAAAACTATCACAAATCTATTAGCTCCACAATTACTAGCTTCCCTCCTAACCAAATTAACCTTCGGTCATTTCGGAACACTATTTAAAATATTAATGATGGGCGCTTCAGCTCTAGGTGTAGATTTCCACGGAATTTTTCTAAAAATATTGTCCGGGTTTAAAGACCTTGTCTCCTCCGCTTTTAGCTCAGGTTCAAAAATATCCCCATCACAAATCTCAGAACTCATCTCTTCAAATGTTCCAACTGTACCATCATCAACAGCTTCCTCTTACTTTACAAATAATGAACTTATCAAAATATCCTCATTACTAAATGAAAATATCACAGTAACTGCAAATGCTAAAACTCAAGCAGGTCAAGCTATTGTTAAGTCCGGATTATTCGCAAAAGCTATAGGTATTTTTAAATCATTGTTAGGAAAAGTATTTTCAACAATCACCGGAGCATTAGGCTTATTCGTCGGTGCAGCAGGTATAGCAACTGTTGTCCCAATGCTTCCAGGTGGAAAATCTATTATGGATTCAGCAAAATCCCTACTACCATCCTGGGTTCCCTCTACTTCTACCTCCTCACCAATTACCCCTTCTCAATCAGTTTTCAAAAAGAATCCTAGTTTATCACAAAAAGAATTGAATTCAGATTATCTTTCTTGGAAAATTCCCGTTAACATGCAAAATGAAATGGGTATTAAAGAATTTTTATATGATACTTTAAAAGAAGTTTATCCAGATATTGCAAAATTAGATAAATCTCAAGTATTAAATAGTGCGGCACTTTCAGGGTTTACAGATGTACTTCAAAATTCTAATGTTAAATATCAACATGAAAATTATATGTATATTCCAGAATCATTGAAAACAAAAGAACATGTTGCAAACATGATGATCGAAGACCTTGCAGATACTTTTAAAGACAAATTGAAATCTGCCTAACTAATATTTTTACATATTATTGCGAGAAAATATGCGACCAACCACTGACATTTTTGATGAATATGCCAAAATAGCTTTAGAACAAGGTTTGATTAAACATGCTCAAAAAAAAGAAGAAACAAAAAGAACTGAGCAAAATAATCTTGAAATGCTGTATGGATTAAAACCAGACATGCTTAAAGGCATGGAATATAAACATAATATCATCGAAATTGCTCACCCCAATTCCGTAATATTCTCCCCAGCTCATGATAAATTAAATGGACTAATTGAAAATAATAATGAACAACAATCAATTATTTTACACATTTTAAAACAAAAAAATAACGGAAGCCTTCATAAACAAAAATATGCCGAAGCTTTTAAAGATCTTTCATTGTCATTAACAAAAATTGCAAATCATGTTGATAATATTAATGATGAAAAATTAACGGCTCTTGCAGATGTTTGCCTTGAACAAACTCAAGATCATTTTAAAAAAAAAGCCTGGATAGCTCCAATATTTAAATTTTTAGCCCCTCATATTTGGACTGCTGCTAAATTTGGATTTGGTCTATTTGCTGGAAATGCCTTGTTAAGCCAATTCAAAGGTCCTGCCCACCAATCCCTTGAGGCATCCAATTCTGAATTAACCAAAACTATGAGTGATATAATTGAAGAAGAGCATTCAAGATTATGGGGACAAACATTTACAGATGAATTTAAAGAAAAACTAAGAACTTTCAAAAACACAAAAAACACAGTAGATACCCATTATACTGAATTAAAAAATGCTGCCGAAAAAATCCCTGCACCAACTACCGAAGAAGAATACGAAACAATAGCAAAAGATTCAGCTACAAAATCTAAACTAGAAGATCTTTCTAAAAAATACAACTCTTTTAAAAAAGAATCCTATGATTTCATCCAAGAATTAGAAGCATTTAAAAAAGAAATGACCACCAACGCTTCTAAATATGTAAAAGAAACAGGTTGGCTCACTAAACAATTACAAGATATTCCACTAGTAGGTAAAAAATTCGGTCCACTATCTACCTTATTAGAACAAGTCGAAGCTTATGAGATTAGCATAAAAACCGTCGTCTCCTCTTTAGAAAAAACTCTCACCGAAGTTTCCGATCTAAAACGAAAAGTAAAACAACAAAAAACTGAAGCTCCAAAAGATTTCTTCGCACAAACAAAACCTTCAGAATCCTCTTCCCTATTGTCTTCTATCCCAGGTCTAGATTCCATCTTAAAGAAAAAAGAAGAATTAGAAAACAAAACATCTAAAATAGATTCATTAAAACAAAAAGTAAACTCTTCTTCACGAATATCTAATGTTGAAAAACAAGAAACATTGAAAAAATTAGATGCAAAACAAAATGCTGTAGAAAAACAATTGGCACAATATAAAGAATATCTAGACAAAGCACGTAAAGAACAAGAAGATAAACGTTTTAAATCTACAGAAGTTTAATATGAGAAGCTTACTAAAATTAGCTCAAGTAGCTGAAACTTTAGAAAATAAATTACAAGGCAAAAATTTAACAGATAAAGTACAAGCTCTATCAGTATCCGCCTACGCTATCAAAGCCATCCTCCCCTTAGCTACATATTTAAACTTCGATCAAGATATGTCATTAAAAACCATTCAACAAGTTAATGATGCCATTAATAAATTTAAATCATCAAACCCATCTCAAACAGAATTAGATAACTTCTACACAATGATGGATAATGATATCAAAAAATTCATCCAAAAATTTGAGTCCCAAGGTAAACAAAGATTAAATGAAGTTCTCAATATATCCAATGAAGGATCTAAAACAGATACTCCAACTTTCACTGCCAATATACAAAATCCATGGGGATGAAAATATTTTAAAAAATTTTAAAAATATATGCATATCGATATATTGATGTGTATATGTTTTAGGTGTAAGTCGAGGAAAACCCTCAAATCGATTATAAGGAATTTACTATGTCTTTAAAACCATTACAACCAGGTGCAAATCCACTTGGTCAATATGACGGATATGATTCAGAAGTGCTCTTGCTCAAAGGTGGCGAAATCGTCACTTTTATGACCGTGTCAAAAACTGGTACCGATAAAGCTGCTGCAGATGCTTTTGACGGCTATGTATGGAGCGAAAAACGAACTGTTCTCACTTCAAGCTTAACTTCAGGGGCTCGTCCTCTTATGTTGGCTGACGAAGGAACAACTGGTTATGGAACTTTGTTCGGCTCAGTCGTTGGTGGAACCGTCGGTCAAGTTCTTTCGGGAACTGCTCTCGGACCTCACACTGCAACTGGCTCAGGAAAAGTCACCGCATGGGATAAGCCCGGTCTTTATGCAGTTTCTCTCGATGCATGTGACACCACTGCTGCAACTGGCTTGCAACCAACCAACACAACCTTGACGGCTGGAGCTGCGCTATATGCTACAGCAGCCGGACTTTTAACACCAAACTCCGCATTGTCTTTCGAGCCAGGCGTTGTTGTCGGTCGTTTCGTAGAGTTTACGTCAAATGGTTCGATGGTCACTACTCCCTCACGATTGACCCAAGCATTGAATTCGCCAAGCGGTTCTTCTGCTCCAACTCAATCATTCTCATACGCAGTATTTCACTTTAATCCATAATAACTAGCGTTTTAAGAATGTCAATAAGAAGAGTCGAGGCACTTTGTGCTTCGGCTCTTTGCTATTTGTAATTGTTGAATTTGCTTATCTTGGCTCAAATAATAATCAATTGTTATATTATCTTGGCTCATATGGTTACCATGCGTTAGGTTGCCTTAGCTCAATTAATTACGCCGGGGCTAATGAGCCATAATAACAATATAGCTATACTGTCTTGGTTCAAGTATCTTCGTTATACATAAATTTTTTAATTCTCTTAATCCATTTATAAAAATCATCTATTGCCAGATCGGCTTTGGCAAAATTGCATACTTTACAACAAGACACAACATTCTCTATACTATGATTTTGAGAAGAATCAATACGATCTAATCCATTATAATTAAATATTCTTACTGGATCTTTATATCTGTTGAAATTATTTGAAGGGGCACAGTTGCAATAATGGCAGTTAGATTGGGATATTTTTAAAAATAGATCAAACTCCAGTTGTTTCTTATATCTTGAAGACCAGATCCTTTTGGCATTTTTAAGCTGCCAGCTATTCAAATTAATTGGACTGTTTTCCAAAGCAACATGTAAGCCAAGCTTTTTAATATATGATCTGAAATCATTTGTACTCATGTTGCTTTTTGATCTATTGCAGATGATGCAGCAAGGAACGCAGTTTTCTTTCGTATGTTTAATTGATGAGTCTACCCTGTCAATTCCATTATATTTAAACTCCACCTTATCTTTTTCTTGCAGTCTAAATTTTGCTATTCTTGAATTAGATGGTTCACAATTGCAATAATGACAATTTTGTTGGGTTAGTTGATAAAACTCATCAAATGATAAGCCGCCATCCCTGTAATTATTGTATATTCTTTTAGCTAAACTTATATGCGGTTCATATTTTTTGTTAGTATCGGATATTTTAATTCTTGTTTCCAAGGAGTTAGCAACGTATAAACAGCCACAGGATCTAGTTTTACCAGTAAATAAATTTGATGTTCGGATGGTTTTAATATTTCCGCAGGAACATTGGCAGATATGTTGGGAATATGTACAAGTCCCAAGTGTAATAAACTTGTCCAATGATAGTTTTCATGTTATATTTATACCATGGATGTTAATTTCTTAATATTGGATTCTCGCTATTATTTCAATTTCACTTATAGTTCATTGGAAGAATCCGACCCAAATTTAATGGATCTTGTAATTGATCTTGAGGCAACTGATAAAATTAAACCAAATCCAGATTTGCAATTATATGCTATAACTGGAGAGCAATATCCGAATCTAACGAAAATGCATCAGAAGATTAAAAATAGAGAAGATTTAAATATTAATGTAAATATCATTAATGCAAGAACGATTAAGACAAGTATGCCAAATTTGTTTATGGAAAAGTATATGAACTTTGGCACTTCGGTATTGAAGTATTGTGAGGTTAAGCTTAATTATATTGTTAATATTTTTAATGATGGGATTAAATCTTTTCCTGAAGAGAATAGGATGATAACAAGGGAAGAGGCATTTAGTGATTTTGTTGCTACGGGGCTTAGTGCTATGGGGCGTAGGCGGAGGGCTGCAAGTATACAGAATGATTTGCGGAATAAATTTTTGACATCAAGATCTCCTATATCATTGGAAATGTTTAATAAAATAATGGCTCAGTATGATGTTTTAGCATATTTTGAGAATGGCAAATTGCATAAAGAAAATGGTCCAGCGTTTTTAACGAGGACCATGCATAGGTATTATTTAGAGGGAGTTTTACAGAAATCAGAGAAGTTAAATACTGGAGTAATTATTCCAATCTAATTTCAATTGCTTTTGGATCGCCGTTATGGTTTTTCCCTATGCTAAAAGAGACTCTGTCCATTTTAACTAAAGCTTTATAGCCATCTTTTACAATATCTGAATAATGACAAAACATATCTTTTTGCTTTACTCCATTTTTCGACCACTCAATAAAACCATACCCACGCTTAGCATCAAACCACAAAACTGCACCAGTATATCGATCTAAATTAATCATAAATTCTTTATCCTTAATCCCAAATCATAATTTATATGATTTGTTTTTTATTTCCAAATACGGACGATCAATTCCGTCCACATTTCTTATACCATCTAATTCATATATTAAAATTCTTTTATTTGGTAATTTAGTACTAGGATATACTCCAATCACCCTCAACCTGCCACTATGAATCATCGCATGGTGGTTCGGACACAGTATTGCCAAATTATTATTCCCATTATTACAATGCTCCTCTGTTCTCTCAATTATATGATGCAACTCTAATATTGCCCCATCTTCAACTTCACATCCAAATATTTCACATTTATTCTTGATTAATTTCGCCATCCCCTACTTATAACAAAATTATTTTCATTATTTTAAAATTATTTTTCAAAAACAGGTAATAAAGTTTCATATCAGTATTCGGTGCGGAAGTGCCGGAACAAAAAACGCTGGGAAACTGGCAAAACAATCCTCTATATATGGAGCTTTATTTATGAATATGTTTAATAATAAGGGCGAAATTAACGCCGGTTCGGTCCGTGAAGCATTTAACATTATCTCGAAGTACGCTTCGATCCTTAATGATAATGAACCATCAAATATGAGCATGTCGGGACAGGTTTCCCTCAATGACTCACAACGCGATGAACTCGTTAACCGAGCTCTCATGTCTCAAGAAGGCAAAATCGCCCTTGCACAAGCAATGGCAAATCCCATTAACTAATTTACGAGTGGGATTAAAATTTGGCTATATGCTGGAAACTCTGAAAACCCAATCACGTTAATACTCTACATATTCGACACTGCGTCAATATAATTTAAAAATTAACGTAACAGATTTTGGGATGAAACAGACAATCAGCAGGAAAGGTTAAAATGATTGAACAACAAATTCTTGATCAGGCTATAATTTTATATAACTCTGGCTTAAATATAATAGATATCTCTAAAAAACTAAATATTTCTTATGAAGTTTTAAGAAAAGAATTAAAAAATAAGGTTAAATTTAGAAAAACATATGTAACAGATCTTTTGCCAAATGAAGTGGCAGATATTGTTTATATGTTTGATAATAACATAACCTTAAAAGATATATCTAAAAAATATAAAATATCATCCCCCGCAATTGCTAGGCTATTAAAATGTTTTAATAGAGAAGCTACTCCAATTTTTAGGAAGTATGATATTTTAAGGCAAACTCCCATAAATTCTATACAGAAGCAATTTATTGTAGGAACACTATTGGGAGATGGATGTTTATATAAAGATAATATAAATTCTAATTTTAAATTATCTTTTGGTCATCAAGAAAAACATTCTGAATATTTTCATTGGAAAATTGCAATGATGGATCCATTTATAAACACATGGAGAACATCTGAAAGTAAAAACTCAGTAATGTTAAATACAGCGACAATATGTCATCAAGATTTTAATAAATTTGGAGAAATGTTTTATTTAAAAGATAGAACAAAAATTGTTCCAGATGATTTGGAAAAATACTTGACACCATTAAGTTTAGCTGTATGGGTTATGGATGATGGTAATTTAAATAAAGTCAATATGAGAATTGCGACAATGTCTTTTACAAAAGAAGACAATGAAAAACTTGTTAGATATTTAAAATCATGCTTTAATATAAATGCAAAGGTTATGGGATTTAAATATAAAAACAAACAATATTGGCAAATAACATTAAATAAAAATAATACAAAATTACTATCAGATATAATTAGACCTCATGTTGCAGAATGCATGAAATATAAATTGCTTTAAATCATTTTAAAATCCTCAACGACTATATGCCAAACATCTTCGGATGATGATATAGTCTGATCTTTATAGAAATATAAAGAGCTAATCAGAAATGAATTAGCCGCTTAGTCAGCGTAACAATAGGTCGTAAAAACCTTGACTACCATGGTATCGCTCGCCGATCCTTGGTCGTTGATCCCTTGAATTTTTGCTAGGGGATCTGAAATTTGGCTATATGCTGGAAAATCTAGTAAACTTTTGATACTTTGACATAATACAGACTGACCACCGCAGGCAGTCTACAAAACAAATCAAAGTGAAAATTCAAATGATATAGATAATCAGCAGGAAACAATTATGAATAAGCTAAACGTTGACGAAGAAACTTTAAGAGATTTATATGTCACAAAAAGAAAAACCACTTATGAAATAGCCGAAATGCTAAATTCAAACAGAAAATCTGTAGCTAGGTTACTCGAAAAATTTGACATAGATATTAATCCAAAACAAAGAAAATTTGAATTGTTAAAAGCAATTCCCATAACAAATGAACAAAAAGAACTCATTGTTGGAACACTTCTTGGTGATGGATGTATAAGTAAATCTGGAAGAAAAATCAATTACTCCCTTATAATAGGTCATTGTGAACAACAAAAAGATCTCGTATTTTGGAAAAAAGATATTCTCGCAAATTTCGTAAACGTAGTAAGTAAAAGAGTCGATAAAAGAGGAAACTCAATTATGTATACTTTTACCACATTATCACACCATGAACTTAAATTATATTACGATTTATTTTATGATAATGGAAAAAAAGTTATAAGAGATGAATTAATATCTCATATCACTCCGCTTAGCTTAGCAACTTGGATTATGGACGATGGACATCTAAATAAAAATATTAACTTAAGGTTACATACAGAAGGTTTTTCAGAACAAGATTGTGAAAAACTACAGTATATGTTAAAAGTTAAATTTGACATTAGATGTAAAGTGGCAAAATATAATAGAAGAAATAAAGTATATTGCTACCTATCTTTCAATAAAGAAAATACAATCAAAACTTCAAAATTAACTGAACGTTATTTTATAGATTGTATGAAGTACAAGTTATATCACGATTGCTCCTCAACGACTTCATGCCAAACATCTGAAATAATTATTCCAGATGATGATAAAGTCTGACCTCTGTAGACATACAGAGAGCTAAGCAGAAATGACTTAGCTTCACCAATAGGTGAATAACAAGCCTTCGTAGCACAAGGCGCACTCGCAACTTATGACCGAGATATCGATGTCGCTGCTGTTGTTATCTCCAGCAATGGTTCAGGTCCAGAATCACGCGTCTTCGGTGACCGTGTTGTTGTTCCTGAATTCGAAATCTACTCAAATCCAAAAGTACGCATGGCTGAAGTTCGTCGCAGACGTTTTAACGTAATCGACCGCGCCGTTCAAAAAGCTCGCCAAGAAATCATGGCTCAAGAAGATGCAAACGTCTTCGCAGCTTTCGATGCAGCAGCTTCTGTCGAAAACACCTTGCAAGACATCTCCGATGCAGGTCTCCTCAAGAAAGACCTCGTCGAAATTAAAGGGCAAATCGATCGATGGGACTTGGTTACTGCTAAATTCTTCATGCACATCAATGAGTATAATGATATCCTCAAATGGGGTGCAGGTGGCGGACAAGGAGTAGGCGGAGGGGAATTAGACCCCGTAACAATGCGCGAAGTTCTTCAAACCGGACTCTATGCTAGAATCTGGGGAGCAGACATACTTGTGAGTAAGATAGTTCCGCCAGGAACTGTCTTTGGTGTTGCCGATCCTGAGTTCGTTGGAGTTATGCCAATCCGAGCCGACATTGAAGTCATACCGGCTGACGAACCAAAATTGTTAAGTGTTGGCTGGGTAGTGTCCGAAATCATTGGTATCGGTATTGTGAACCCACGCGGAGTCTCAGCCGGGCGTAAATCGGTCGTAATCGGCTCGTAATTCAGTATAGTGCTATAAATATAGCGCCGCATAACCCAGAGGTCAAGTACCTCTGGGTTTTTTTTATTGTCTTGGTTCAATTTTTAAAATATCTTTTAAGTAAAATTGGCTAGACTTATGTATCGCAATTAATGAGCCAAGGCAATGTGAGATTGTGAACCTAAATAATATAAACCTTTATTATCTTGGCTCAACTCGCTTAGTCGCGGTGCCTGCGGACCTGGTTTAAAAAATTAAGCCTTGGCAATATTTATAATAAACTACCTTGGCTCAAATAGTCTCGCATGGAGTGTTATTCAATTTATCTATTTAAACGCATTACAGGATGAGCCAAGATAGTTAAAATGCAAACTATCTTGGCTCATTTGGGGAATATTTTATCTTAAACAAAAAGGTTGCGTTATAGATTATTTCAGGTAATATATTTTTAGGAGTATCAAATGTCACCACCAACCCCTCAAACCACAGTAGATTACATTTTAAAAGCTTATGAAAATACAAGCGCAGAAAAAATAGCCAAACATTTAAATATAAACGCATCAACCGTGTGTAGAATATTAAAAAGAAATAAAATTGCTATGCGAAATGGTTCGGAACGAACTCGTACATTTGAAATAAACACTAGTTATTTTAAAAACATAGACTCCGAAGAAAAAGCTTATTTCCTTGGATTTTTATTTGCAGACGGAAGTGTGGACAAAAGTAGTGGAATTAAAATTTCATTAAAATCATGGGATGAGGATATTTTAGAGAAATTTTCCAATATCATATATGGTTTTAAAAAAATAGTAAATAGTACTACTAATGACGGAAAAACTGAGGTTTCAACGTTATATTTTTATTCAAAAGAGATGGTAAAAGATTTAGCAGGGTATGGCTGCGTTAATGCGAAGGCTTTTTTAATAAGGCTTCCAAAATTAAATGATGATATGTATAGACATTTCATTAGAGGTTATTTTGACGGCGATGGGTGTATTTCTTTTAAAAAAGATGGCAGGACAATTATTGATATTACTTCTAATGCCAAATTTACTGAAGATTTGAGAGTTTTCTTATTAGATAAGGCGGGCGTTAAAATGAATAAATATATTTCTAGCAGGAACAATGAAACTGCATGCATTCAAGCTACGAGTAGAAAACAGGTAGTGGCATTTTTAAATTATATTTATAAAGATTCTACTATCTACATGAATAGAAAATACAACAAACATCTAGTCTGCCTTCAGAATGATGGAAGGGCTCCACGTATAACTATCAATGAAAATGAAATAACTTCAGGCACTTGAAAAGAATACAGGGAATGATTAATATATGACTATGATCGACAAAATTAAAAACATGTACGAAAACGGCTTTTCTGTTCGTAAAATATCTAAAGATCTTTCTTTATCGGAAGATTCGGTTTTGGATATTATAAACAGTAATAAACTATCTTTTGTTAAAGAGCAGTTTTCGGAAGACAAAATAGATCATATTATATCGTTATATAATGCTGGTGTATCAGCCAAGCAGCTTGGTATTAAATACTCTATAGATAAACGTCGAGTACAAAAATGGGTTTCTAAAGATAATTTAAGGGACAAAAGCTCAGCTCATAGAGCTAATAGTCTTAATGAAGATATTTTTGACCAATTGGATAACAAGATTAAGTTTTATTGGTTGGGTTTTTTATTTAGTGCATCGTATAACGTGAAGTCTTCAAATACAATTATAGTAACTTCTGGTAATTCTGAAAAATTAAAAAAACTAGCATCATATATTAATATTGATGATGGTAAGATTAAATCTGGCAAAAAACCTACATTAAAAATCTATAGCAAAAAACTATGTAGCCGATTTTCTGAGTTAGGTTATTCAGCTGCAAGTGATTTAAGACTATTTGACTGGTTATCAGATAATACTGTGTCTTTTGTAAAAGGTGCTTGTGATGGTACTGGAGAGTATTCTTCTACATTGGATAAAATGATTATTAAGTCTAATGTTACATTTTGTAATCAATTAAAAGATTTTATCAATCGCAAATATGAGGAATCGTGTGTGGTTGAAGGAAATCGTATTGAGATTAATAAATTTAATAAAATTGACAATTGGCTGAGTGGCGGTGGGGCGAAAAAGAAATTTAATGATCTTAAAAAAGAAGAAATGTTATTAAAAAGGCGTCATGGTAAATATGATGAGATAGTTAATATTAATGATACCAATCTCACTAATCATTATATTGCCACTTTAGACAAGGATGAGCGAGAGGCATTGATTGAGCCATTATTTAATCATTTTAGGAATCTAGGGTGGTTGTACCCTGATGATCGTGAACAGGATTTAAAAAAATCATGGAACAATTTGGTTAAATTTAAACCAGATTTAAACAAAAACGTATTAGACAATAACTCTTCATTATCCACAAATCTTTGTTATTATTTCTGCCACAACTTTTTTAATACTACGGAGCGTGGTGCGTTAGGTATGGTTGAGATATTTAATAATGACGCGAAGCTAAGAAGATTGATTGGCAATAGATTGGGTTTAGACTGGTATGGGACTACGAATAAGGAAACCTTTACGATATCCTTTAAAATGTTAATTAAGGGAATGCGTTCGATGCGAATGATCAACGGCACCTCTATATTTAAACCAAGTATTGCCAAGTACCTATATATGAAATACAGTTCAGTTGGCGACACGGTATTTGATTATTCCTGTGGATGGGGAGGGCGATTATTAGGAGCAATGAGCTGTGGTCGGAAATATATAGGCAGCGACCCATTAACCGTTCCTGAATTGAAAAACATGGTTGATTATTTCAATTTCCGGGATGTTACGTTAATTAATGATGGATCGGAGAATGTGATGTTAGGGGAGGATTTGGTTGATTTTTGTTTTAGTAGTCCGCCATATTATGACCAGGAATATTATAGTGCGGAGGAAACGCAAGCGTATAATAAGGGTGAGGAGTATTTTTATAATGTATATTGGAGGGGGACGTTGGAGAATTGTAAGAGGATGTTGAAGCCTGGGAAGTGGTTTGGGTTGAATGTGAAGAATTATCCTCGGATGTTGGAGATGGCGATTGAGGTATTTGGTGAGGTAGTAGAGGAAGTTAAATTAAAAACGACGCGCAATCATTTAACGAAGAATGCTGGTGCGGAGAAATTTGAGAGTGTTTATATGTTTAGGAATAATAAATAATGCTATTGGATACGGTTGATTGATTTTACCAGTATAATTTGGTCTGAATTTGTTTTTGGTAATCTTCTTTTGAATAAGGCTTCCCGTTTAAATAATATAGTTCTTTTTCAATTTTGCCATTTTTGCTAAATAAGGTTTCAGCTGGACCGTTTTCATTATTGCGAAGATTATTTGTGAAATATACTTGGTGTCTTATATTTCTGTTTTTATGGTAGATGATGATGGCTGGAGCATTTTCTCTATGATATAGATCATGTGTAAAATAATGCTCGGCTTCAACATTTCCATTTTTATAATATTCAATTTCGGCTGGACCATTTTCTCTATGTACCTCATTATTTTGATAATAGATTTCTGATTTAACATCTCCATCTTTATAATATTCAATATCAGCCGGACCATCAAGTCTGTGTATTTCACCGTTAATAAAATATTCTTCACTTTGAATTCTGCCATTTGAATGGTACCTAATGCGTGCTGGACCATTAGTTTTATGAATTTTGCCATTTAAAACAAATATTTCTGTATCTGAATTTTTGTCTTTAAAATGAAAAGCCCCATGTTTATGTTTTTGTTTAGATATTTCAAAATAAATATCTTCGCATTCGACCAATTGATGTTTCATAAATTACCAGTATAATTTTGTTTGAATTTGTTTGTAGTAGTTTTCTTTTAAATACTCAATATGATTTAAGAAATATTGCTCATATTCAACCTCCCCTTTTTCATTATAATGAACAACAGCCGGACCGTTTTCATTATGTCTTCCGTCGTTCATAAAATACCCCTCTTGTTTTACAGTTTTATTTTCATAGTGCCAAATGACGGCAGGGGCGTCTTCCCTATGTAAATTTCCATTAAAAACAAAAGCCTCTTCATTTCCATCTATATAGTGAAATGCACCTAATTTATGTCTTCGTTGATACATCGTCTCAGCGATATCTATGCATTTAACTAATTCGTATTGCATGTTTCACCAGTATAACTTTGTTTGAATTTGTTGATGATATTGTTCTTCAAATAAGAATTTTCCATATAGCCAATATTCTTTTAATGTAATATTTTTTCTATCATACCAAATTTTAGCAGGACCATTATCATTATGCAAGCTTCCATCTATCCTAAAATAGGATTTATATACAATTGTATTATAAAAATAATGATGATATAAAATGCGAGCTGGACCTCCTTCTCTATACATTCTGCCATTCAAGGAGAATATTTCTTCATATTTGCATTTTAAATGAATTGCCCCAGATTTAAGTCCTAGTTTCTCGAATTCTTGAAAAGCATTATTACATTCGATTAATTGATATTCCATGATTTCACCAGTATAATTTCGTTTTAATTTGTTTTTGGTAATCTTCTTTTGAATAAATTTTTATATCATATAGATAATAGCTTTCGTAATCAACGTTTCCGTTTTCATCATATTGGATATGAGCCGGACCTAGTTCATTATGCATTTTGTTGTTTATGTAATATTCTTTCATTTTAACATTGCCATTTTTATAAAAGTGGATATCAGCTGGACCATTTATATTATGCAGGAAGCCATTTATATAATAAGCTTGATATTCGATGTTGCCATTATCCCAATAATTAATATAAGCTGGACCGTTTTCGTTATGAAATTTCCCATTTAAAGAGAATATTTCTGTATTTTCATCTTTAAAGAGAAAGGCGCCTGGTTTATTTCTATATTTATCAAATTCTTGCCAAGCGGGATCGCAAATGATTAATGTATATTCCATATTTTACCAGTATAGTTTTGTTGCAATTTGTTTTTGGTAATCGTTAAGTGAGAGTAATTTGCCATTTAAACAGTAGAGTTCTGTTATTATTGAGCCATCTTCATTATATTCGGAGTAAGCTGGACCGTTTTCGTTGTGATATTTGCCATGGATTTTGTATTCTAACATGAAGATGTTACCATTATCATGAAAACTTGTATAAGATGGACCATCATCTTTATGGGAGAGTCCATTGAATAGATAGAGGATATCGCCATCAGCTCCCATTAATTTGAATGGACCTATGGAATATTCGTTTTCGTCTGAGTCTCCTCCAGCGTTATCGCATAGGCATTGTATTTCTTTGTATTCCATGATTTTACCAATATAGTTTTATTTGAATTTGTTGGAGATATTCATCTTTCAAGTATTCTATTCCTTTTAACCAATATTCTTCTCTAAAAACATTTCCAGATATATCATGCCAAGTGACAGCGGGACCGTTTTCGTTATGTTTAAAATTATTTAAATAATAATGAGCAATTCCAATTGATCCATCTTTAGCGTACCAGATATCTGCTGGACCATTTTCATTATGAAGTTTGCGATTAAACAAAAAAACGCTCCTTTTATCACATTTAAAATGAAAAGCTCCAATTGCATATAAATATTTTCTTGCTTCTAAAGGTGCGACCCCACATTCAATTAATTTATATTCCATGATTTTACCAGTATAGTTTAGTTTCCATTTGTTGATAATATTCTTCTTCAGAATATTGTATATTATATAGGTAATAGTATTTGCTTTTAATTTCTCCATCACCATAATGAATTTCAGCAGGACCATTCTCCCTATGTATTTGATCATATAAAAAATAACATTCATATATAAGATCGCCATTTCTATTATGGATGATAGAAGCTGGATTGCCAATTCTATGAAATTCTCCGTCTAAATTGAAAAGTTCCATAGATTTATCTTTGAAGTGAAAGGCTCCATGTTTATAATTCTTCTTAATTCGCTCATTATAAACATCAGAGCATTCGATTAATTGATATTCCATATTTCACCAATATAGTTTTGTTTCCATTTTATCTTGCCATTCTTTTTCTGTTAATGTTACTCCGAACAGACAGAATCCTTGGTTTATTATATTTCCATCTAAATCTTGAACGAGGTAGGCTGGACCATTTTCATTGTGGGTTTGCATATTTTTATTATAAAAATTTATTGTTACTGTACGTGGTTTTGAATGTCTATTATGTCTAACAATTTTTTCTCCATATTGATCATTAAAATATTCCGTAAATAACTCGCCATTAATTTTTTCGCAGCAATATTCGACATCATCGTTTTTTTTCATTTTTTTAACCTTCAATCATCTTCTGTTATTCCGAAACAATATATTTCACCATAAGGACTGCATGCTTCCCACTCATGTTCACATTGACCTCTGATAAAATTTCTAAAAACTTCCATATGCTTAGTATTATTTTTTAAAGCAACTCTATAATTGGAATAGTAAATGCCCAAATTTTCGGGATTTTCTCTCAACCATTTTTTAAAAATATCTTCAATCCAAGCACGAGTTTCTTCATTGTAAAGGGAAAAATTAATATAATTTTGCTCATTATAATCAATTAAATCTTCCGTTAAACCAAAACAATATACTTTGCCATCAAGACCATATACCTCCCACTCTCTTTCCCAAGTTCCTTTAATGAATTTTTCAAAGTTTCCCATATGCTTAGTATTATTTTTTAAAGAAATCCGATAGTTTGAATAAGAACTCCCAATAGCAGGATTTTCCCTCTCCCATTTTTTAAAAATATCTTTAATCCACTTCTGAGTTTCTTTTCTATAAAATGAAAGATTAATACAATTTTCCACAATTACCTCTTTATTTAATAGTGAACCTAAGTTTTTTACCAGTATAGTTTTGCTGATATTTTATCTTGCCATTCTTTTTCTGTTAATGTTATTCCGAATAGTATATATTCTTCTTTTTTTATATTTCCATCTAAATCTTGAATGAGGTATGCTGGACCGTTTTCGTTATGCGGTTCACCTTGCCAGTTATAATAATTGGTTACTGTATGCGGTTTTCCCGTACTTGAATATCTATTATATTTAACGATTTTCTCCATTGATTCGCTGATAAAACACTTTGAATTAATTTGTATACCATCAGCGCAATAATAAATTTTGTATGGATTATCAAGATCGTAAGTATCTTGGATAAATCTAACTATCTTTAAAATACCTTTATCGAAATAATTTGCTTTAATTGGTTTCTCTACATCTTGTGGCTTATAGGTAGCAAATTCTACATAGGAATGAAAATTAATTACTGTATATTTCATGCTTTTACCAGTACAGTTTAGTTTCAATTTGTTGTAAATATTTTTTTTCTGAATATTTGATTCCCTCTAGCCAATATTCTATATTTTTAATCTCGCCATTTTCATTATATGTAATATAAGCTGGACCATTTTCTCTAGAAAGTTTATTTTTTATAAAATATGCTTCTATATAGACGCATTTATCTTTTCCCGGAAAATAATCAATCATCGCTGGACCATCTTCCATGTGACGCTCCCCATTTACCACAAATAATTTTCTATTTTTATCTTTAAACAGAAAATTTCCTATTTGAAATTCTAGCTTACTTGCAAGGTACGTCGCATTTTTGCAATTGATTAATTTATATTCCATGATTTTACCAGTACAGTTTAGTTTCAATTTGTTGATAATATTTTTTTTCCGAGTATTTAATTCCTTCTAACCAATATTCTATATTTTTAATCTCGCCGTATGAATAATACTGAATCTCAGCTGGACCATTTTCATTATGTTTTTTGCCATATTTATAGAAAAATTCATTTTTAATTTTACCATTTCCGTAATAATTTATTATAGCTGGACCTGATTCACTGTGAAGTTGCCCGTCTGTAAAATAATTTTTTCCTGTAATAATGCCGTTTTCATTGTATTCAATGACGGCTGGACCATTTTCTCTAGAAAGTTTATTTTTTATGTAATACTGTTCTTCATAGACGCGTTTGTCTTTTCCCATAAAATATTTAATTTTAGCTGGACCATTTTCCCTATGTTTTTTTCCATATGAAAAATATGTTTCATCTTTAATTTTACTATTTCTGTAATAATGTGTTACGGCTGGACCTAATTCGTTGTGAAGTTGTCCGTTTATGAAATATCTTTTTCCTGTAATAATGCCATTTTCATTGTATTCAATATAAGCTGGACCATTTTCTCTAGAAAGTTTATTTTTTATGTAATACTGTTCTTCATAGA